>Ga0208373_1002555_pt1 | contig 19845 bp, 12 predicted proteins | sample RifOxyC2_FD_184036 | JGI IMG/M metagenome (GOLD analysis project Ga0208373, IMG submission 184036) | Soil microbial communities from Rifle, Colorado - Rifle Oxygen_injection C2 (SPAdes) | ecosystem: Environmental > Terrestrial > Deep subsurface > Rock core/Sediment | place: Rifle, Colorado... | reverse complement strand
CGGGCAAAAAGGAAGGGGGTTGGGGGGAAGGAATTTTTGCCCGCCTGCTTTCGTTCCCGTTCCGTTTGAGCAAGAGAAAAGCGGAAGGGGGGTTTGGGGGGAATTCCGCTTTTCTCTTGCCAAATCAAAATGAGGCCAGTCCCGCCACCTACCTGAATACTTGGAAGGCAGGACACCACAGAAAAATACTCTTTTCATTAAGAGAAAGAAAAATCCGGCGCGCGCAAAATGAAAAGAGCAAAGAGTATTTTTCTGTGGTGTGGCGAGCTTGTCGAGCAGTGGCGGGGCTGGCTTCCTTGGTCTGGTTTCGTTCAGCAGTTTTTGATAAAATGAGTTCGAGCCAAACTGTAAAGACACACCAATTCATAACTTGGTCGGAAAATTCCCCCGCGCGCAAGAGCGGAAGAGGGGTCTGGGGAGGAATGCGGGCGGGATTCGGACTGGGGGTTTTCGCCGCCGAATTTCGTATTTCGCTTTGCGAAATGTGCCACAGAAAAGTTTGACAGGGAATCTTTAATTTCATATACTTACACGCTATTCTATATTCTCTTGCCAATCCAAAAATTCTTGTGGCTTATGATGCTTTAAGAAAAGCTCTCAAGGAGCAACTGGAGACCGACGGTAAATTATTAGAAAAATTTTAAAATCATTTTTTATGAAACTCGGTATAATTCTCCAATCAAATAAATCAGAGCACGCATGGAATACATTCCGCCTCGGAATTACCGCACTCAAATCCAATCACCAAGTAGAAATTTTTTTGATGAGCGAAGGTTCGGAATTGGACGCCATTCCCGACACCAAAGATTTTGATGTTTCGGTAAAAGTGGCGGAATTCAAAGAGTTGAAGGGTGAAATCTACGCTTGCGGCAGTTGCCTCAAGGTACGCGGCAAGGAAGAAAGTAAAGTATGTCCGGTTTCCACAATGTCGGACTTACTCAAAATGGTCGAGAGGTCGGATAAGGTTTTAGTTTTTGGCTAAACTACAAATATGAAAAAACTTATTTTCACAATTTTTGCCGCAATCGTTATTAGCTCGTTTGCTACAAGCGCAAACGCTCAAATGATGGGTGGATTTTCCAACACGACAGTTGATTGGAGCGAGGTTGTTGAACACACCGCACGCGAAGAACAGGAGGGCATTGAGCTTTGGAATAAACTTCAAGCAAAAGAAGTCACTTGTGCCGATCTAAACGATGAGCAGTATGGAGTGCTTGGAGAATACTTTATGGGTCAAATGGCCGGAGATTCTCACGCCGCCATGAACGCCATGATGATTCAAGCGCATGGCGAGGACGGCGAGGAGCAAATCCATATTGTCATGGGCAAGCGACTATCCGGTTGCGATACATCGGCGGCGTTTCCGGCCATAAGCGGTGGTTGGATGCCGATAATGAACATGATGTGGGGAGGGTGGTCGTCTCCCTTTGGCAGTAATAATTCAACAAATAATATGATGAACTTTGGATTTGGGCCCTTTGGCGGCTTTGGCTGGATTTTTATGATTCTCTGGTGGGTATTGATAATCGCCGGCATCGTCGCGCTTATCAAATGGCTTACAAGCCAATCTCACGGAACTCACCGTAACGAGAAGTCTGCGCTTGAAATTTTGCAGGAACGGTATGCTAAAGGCGAGATTGATAAAAAAGAATTTGAGGAAAGGAAGAAAGATTTAAGCTAAAACATAGTTTTTTAGAGTGTATTTGCGGTATAATACATTTGTATGTTTGCCTACTTACTATTTGAAATAGCATCTTGGGTTATTGGACTAGTCGCTTTGACTTTGCTTTTTTTGCATCTCGCGAAACACACTGCTATTAGTACCCTCATAAAAAGGCAGGGCATTTATATTCCCGCTACCATTCTTATATTCACCCTCTTTGTTGGACTTATCGCTAATCGTACATATCCGCCTGATTTTGCCATGCCAGCATTTATGCGCTCTCATGCTCCCGGAGGAGTATCTGCCGCTCTTCCGTTTGGCAAGATAGTACAATTTTTCCTCAACAAAGATAATTTTGAAAAAGTCGATGATATTGGAGCCGATCCAAACGCCGTACCACACGAGCCCCAGTCGCCCGATACTGATGGTGTCGTGCGTATTAGTTTGACTGCTCAAGAAGTTGTTTCAGAAATAGCTCCGGGCATTTACTTTAATTTTTGGACGTACAATAATCAAATTCCCGGGCCGATGCTTCGCGTAAAAGAGGGCGATACCATTGAGGTTGCTCTTACAAACGACAAAACAAGTTTACATAATCACAATGTCGATCTGCACGCAGTCACCGGCCCCGGCGGCGGTGCAACGCTTACGAATGTAGCCCCTGGAGAGACAAAAATCTTCCGATGGAAGGCACTTAATCCTGGACTTTATGTTTATCACTGCGCAACACCCAATGTGAGTTCGCATAATTCGCATGGTCAATACGGACTTATCATGGTTGATCCAAAGGATGAAAAGTTGGCACTCCCGAAAGTGGATAAAGAATTTTATGTTACCCAAGGCGAGTATTATACTATTGGCCAGTTAGGTAAGAAGGGTCTTGCTCCCTTTGACTCCGAGGCACTTTTAGACGGCATACCGAACTATGTCATCTTCAACGGCCGTGTAGAAAACATGCCTAGAATGCATGCAAAGGTGGGAGACAGAATCCGTATGTATGTCGGCAATGGAGGAGTTAATCTCATTTCATCTTTTCATGTAATCGGGGAAGTCTTCGACAAAGTACATCCGAATGGAGCAATCGGAGAAGGGTCCGCAATAGAAAAAAATACCCAAACAGCCCTTGTGCTACCCGGGGGATCAAGCATTGTTGAGTTTACTGTTGATGTCCCAGGAAAGTTTTTGCTCGTAGACCATGCTCTTGCGAGGATGAATAAGGGCGCGTGGGCGGTACTCGAAGTATCGGGAGCAGAACAGAAAGACATTTTTTCAAGCGTTGAAAAAAACCCTTAAAATTAATAATGAAAAAAATACTTTCAGCTTCATCACTCTTGGCAATTGTTGTCGGCACCGTACTGATCGGTGGCGGCATATGGGGTCTTACATTCACTTATAAAAATGTCGCCAGGGAAAATATCACGACACCCGATGACGCCTCTATTCCTGGCGTTCCCGTGCGCGGACCGTTCACGCTCAAAGCACAGGCCGACATAATCAGAGCACACACCCTTCGCATGACCGGAGGCAAAACATTCTCTGAAATGCCTCGGCAGATTCCGAAGCTGGACGAGACCGGCAAGCAGATTTTAGACGAAGAAGGCAAGGCTGTGATGACAGCGAATACTGCGCGTGATATTTGGATTACAGCAACCACGCTCATAACGGCTCTAAATCTTGGAATTTTTGCGTATGCATTCGCCGGTCTCACGCTCTTATTCGGACTCTTTTCTATTTTGACTGGTGTAATTTTTTACACACTGAGTCGAAAATACTAGGTCCGTTTTTTTGAAAAATTGTGTTTTTAAGTGGCGATGCGCCAGTTTTACTGGCACGAAATTCGGCGGCGAAAACCCCCAATCCGAAACCCGCCCGCATTCCTCCCAGAGACCTCGCTCCTCGCGGGCGGGAAATCAGCCGAGTCCGTATTGAAGCCCCACGCACTGCCCAGAAACTTCTTGGGCAGAACCCCGAAATAAAAACACCATTTCCTTTTTCAAGAAAAAATTCACCCCCGCCAAATCAGAAATGCAAGGAGTGTTTTTTTCGGGGTTGCGGGCGTACTCGCCAGTGCGTGGGACTTTCTCCGAATCATTTGTTTTGGAAATAGGTGCGAGCTTGGTACAATAGAGACACCAGAAAGGATGTCATAAATTTTATTTAGACAGCTTCAAACCTTGCCTTATTTTCAGCCATCCACTTCTCCATGTCCTCCTTTTTAATACTTTCATCTGCGCGTCCGGAAACATCATCAACTCGATTATTTTTGAAACAACCTTTGTATCAACTCCGAACAAAGTCAGATTTTGGTGCCCCCGGCAGGAATCGAACCTGCAACTCCAGCTTAGAAGGCTAGCGTTATATCCATTTAACTACGGGGGCCGCGCCGCTTGTTTTTACGACTCCTGAATGGTATCATACCCTCGCTATGAGTCAAACAAGCGAAAAATTTATGATTATTGACGGCAACGCGCTTCTTCATCGGGCGTGGCACGCCATCCCACAAACAATGAAAGCCCCAAACGGAGTTGTTACAAACGCGGCGTATGGATTCATGATGATTTTTTTGAAAGCCATACGCGAGATCAAACCCTCCGCAATCGCAGTCTGTTTTGATTCAAAAGGCAAGACGTTCCGCGATAAACTTTACAAAGAGTATAAAGCGCACAGGGAGAAAAAGCCGCGGGAATTGTATGATCAGATTCCGATTATTCAGGAGCTGCTGGACGCATTCAACATTCCGTATTTTCAAAAGACCGGCGTTGAGGCTGATGATTTGATAGGCACGCTTGTTAAAGAATCAAGAGTTAAGAATAAAGAAACAAAAAATATTATTGTTACAGGAGATATGGATACGCTTCAGCTTGTGGATTCTGCGACTTCTGTGTACACATTAAAAAAAGGAGTTACAAAAACAGTCGTCTACGGACCTAAAGAAGTTCGGGAACGCTACGGCGGACTTTTTCCGGAACAGCTCGTGGATTTTAAGGCTCTTCGCGGCGATCCGTCCGACAACATTCCTGGCGCGCGCGGAATCGGGGAGAAAACCGCGATTGATCTTATGAGAGCGTTTGGTTCAATTGATGCTCTATATAAACAACTGGACCAAACAGGAGAGGCGGATATTCTCCAGAAATTCGGAATCAAAGCGGCAGTCCTTGAAAAAGTGAAAGAATCGCGCGATGCTGTGGCGCTTTCAAAAAAACTTGCGCAAATTGATAATTGCGTGGAGTTGCGATTTTCTTTTGACGAGGCGGCTTTCCCGCGTTTCAAGCCTGATGAAGTGATGTCTGTATTTCAAAAATACGCTTTTCGCTCGCTTTCTTTTCCTCTTCAGAAAATTGAGGATTCTTATCACGTTTCCGGAGCTCAAACTACTGTTGACGAAGAAATTTCTTATGTTCATATCAAAACCGCGGACGAAGCGAAAAAATTCGCGCGCGAGGTTTCTGAAGAAACTGTTATAGCTGTTGATACTGAAACCGGTTCTCCTGACTCAATTACAACGAAACTAGCGGGCGTGGGTCTATCGTTTAATACAAAAAAGGCATACTACATTCCGGCTCTCTTCGTATCGTTTATAAAACCGATCCTTGAAAATCCAAAAGTAAAAAAAATTGGCCATAATATAAAATCTGACATTGCCGCGCTGAAAAACGCTGGCATCTCTATGCGAGGCGCGTACTTTGACACCATGATCGCCGCATACATTTTAAACCCGGGCGCGCGTCAGTACAGGTTTGATGCGCTCATTTTTGATCATTTCGGAATCCGCATGCGGAATGAGATATGCTATACATTCAGGCTGTACGAAAAACTGTCTTCCGAAATCAAGAAAAAAAACCTGACAGATGTGTTTTACTCAATTGAAATGCCGCTCGTTCCGATTTTAGAGGAGATGGAACGGACAGGCATTCAAATAGACACGGCAGTACTGAAAGAGCTAGGGGAAAAGGTTGCGATGAGAATAAAAAAAATTGAACAGGAGATTTATTCGCTTGCGGGGTGCGTGTTTAATATCAACTCACCGCAACAATTGAAAGATGTGCTCTTCAGCAAATTGCTAATTCAGACCAAAGGCATTCGCAAGGTGAAAACAGGCGTTTCAACAGCCGCGACTGAACTTGAAAAATTGCGAGGCGCGCACAAAATCATTGAACCGATTTTTGAATATCGCGAACTTACAAAACTGAATTCAACTTACATTAAATCTCTGCCACTTTTAGTTCACCCAGAAACAGGCCGTATTCACACAAGTTTTAATCAGACGATCGCCGCAACCGGACGGCTCTCTTCTTCGGAACCGAACATGCAGAATATCCCTGTTAAAACCGATATCGGGCGCGAAATCCGCCGCGCGTTTGTCGCCGCAGACGGGTATCGCCTGTTATCGCTTGATTATTCTCAACTTGAACTTCGCATAGTAGCGCATTTGGCAGGAGACGAGCATCTTATTCAAACCTTTATTGATGACAAAGATGTGCATACGAGAACTGCCGCGCGGCTTTTTAATAAAAAAGAGAGCGAGGTGACCGCAGATGAACGAAGGAGCGCAAAAGAGGCAAATTTTGGCGTATTATACGGGCTCGGTCCACGCGGACTCAAAGAGCGGCTCTCACTAAGTTTTGAGGAAGCCCAAAATTTTATTGACCGCTATCGCGCGTTATACCCGCGGGTATTTTTATTTTTGCGGGAAGTGATTGAGTCAGCGAGAAAGCTGGGATTTGTGGAAACGCTCTACGGAAGAAGGCGTTATTTGGGAGACATAAATTCCAGCTCTCCTCTTTTGCGCTCTGTATCTGAACGAGCGGCTATCAACATGCCTGTGCAGGGAACTGCCGCTGATATTACGAAACTTGCGATGATAAAAATAGAAGCGGAAATCAAGAAGCGGAAATCAAGCAGTGATATTAAAATGCTTTTACAGGTGCATGATGAATTGGTGTTTGAAGCGCGGGAAAATGTTGTTACAGAATGGGCGCGTATCATTAAAACAGAAATGGAGAACGCTGTTACATTGAAAGTGCCGTTAAAAGTTTCCGCAAAAGCGGGAAGGAATTGGAGAGAGACGGAATATGTGAAATGACAGAGATTCAATGTCTAATTTCCAAATCATACAAGAAGATTTAAGCGCCCGCGCGCGTCTTGCATATTTGCGCACCGATCACGGCGTCATAGAGACGCCTGTTTTTATGCCTGTTGCAACTCAAGCAGTGTTTAAGGGAGGGCTTGACTCTGATGATGCGCGTTCAATCGGAGCTCCGATTATCCTCGCAAATACCTATCACTTATATCTTCGCGGCGCTGTGCCGATTATTAAACGCGCCGGCGGTTTGCATAAATTCATGAATTGGGCTCGCCCGATTTTAACCGACAGCGGCGGGTTTCAGGTGTGGAGCCTTGGCAAAGGCGCGCGTAAAAATTCACTATGTAAAATTGACGATGACGGCGCCACGTTTGTATCCCATCTTGACGGCAACGCGCATCGTTTTACTCCGGAGATCGCCGTGCAAATTCAGCATGATTTAGGAGCTGATATTATTATGGCGTTTGATGAGGCAAGCGATGAGGCTAGCTCATATTCATATACAAAGGAGGCGATGGATAGGACGCATAAGTGGGCAGAACGTTGTATTGCCGCAATGTCAAATTACAAATCACAAATTACAAATCGTCAACTTTTATTCGGCATAATTCAAGGTGGAAGATTCAAAACATTGCGAAAAAAAAGCGCGCGGATTATCAGTTCTATGAATTTTGACGGCGTTGCGATCGGCGGAGAGTCAATCGGATATAATATGAAGCGAACCGCGGAAATTTTGGAATATCTCGCGCCGCAGATTCCAAAAGAAAAACCCATCTACGCGATGGGCGTCGGGTTTTCGCCGGCTGATTTTTTTACAGTCATAGAACGCGGCGTTGATATGTTTGATTGCGTTGCGCCAGCGCGCATTGCGCGCCACGGGCTTCTCTATTCCAAAGGCGCCGGATCAAAGCGCGGACACCGCATTAATCTCATGAACGCGCGATACAAAGACGATTTTTCGCGCGTGTGCGACTGGTGCGATTGTCGCGTGTGCGTTACGTATACACGCGCTTATCTGCGTCATCTTTTCAAAGCGGATGAGATGACGGCGTTTCGCCTCGCAACAATTCATAATTTGCGTTTTATGTTGAAGGTGATGGAGGAAATTCGCGCGAGCCTTAAAGACAGGGAGTTTGCGCGGTTGAAAAGGGAGTGGATTTTACGCGCGTAGTTTTTATGTCAATTTTCCCCATACTCCATTTTATATCTTTTCCTTAATGCTCCAATGGTCAAGAGTCCGTTTTGCGCGCCGATTTTTTGAATACAGGCAGTGGCGTTTAATGCGCCCCATCGGAGACATTCAGTCAATTTTTTTCCATAGAAATAAGCAGAAGTGAATCCGACAGCAAACGCGTCGCCGGCGCCTGTCACCTCCTGGAGATCATCCGGCGGAATTGAGCGTTCAAAAAGCACTGTGCCGTCTCTTCCTCCGGCAGACGCTCCGTGTTTTCCGGAAGTCACAACGACAATTTTAGGGCCAAGCCGTGAAATGTGGCTGATAAGAAAGTGGTCAGAAGTCGCCTTTTCCTCTACGTTCAGAAGATTCGCGGCTTCTGTTTTATTGACTATTAAAATTTCAGCGCGTTCTAAAATCGGCAACAACGCATGCGCCCCAAGCGAGAGTTCGTATCCTCCAGGGTTAAAAATGAGTCGCGGAGTTTTTGGTATCTGCCTTGCCACCTCTTCAAAGTATTCCCCGAGCGATGTGAGATAGAGAAAGCGCGTTTTTGGAAATCGGAGATTGCGGAAATCTTTTGGCTGATGATAGGAGAGAATTACGCGATCCGAACGGTCTTTTTCCCAGTCAAGGATATATGAGCGATTGATCGCGGATTTTTTGCTTTTTGAAATCCACTCTATTGCGACAGACCTCTTCTTGAGATAAGTGATAAGCGTTTCCGAAACAGCGGAAGTTCCAAGAGATGTGAGAATCGCTGTTTTGAGGCCAAGCCGCGAAAATCCGACTGCCGCATTAACGGCATTTCCTCCAAAATGTTCTTCTAAATGCGTGATCGGCACTTTGCCGCCGAGCGGGAATGCGTATTCGCGTGTAAAAGTTTGTTTGTCGGTTCTTGTTTTAACATCGCGAATCTGCAAAAACGCGTCAATCGCCGCAGTGCCGATTGTTATGGTGTCGTAGGTCACAGATTTTATTTATAACGCCTCTTCTCCGGTTATATTTTTATCCTCAAACTCTTCAAACGCGTTTGAATTATCAGAGGTTTTAGATGCTATTCCTATAATTACAAGAATCGTAAATAAAAACACTGGACCAAAAAGAAGCAAAATCGTGTTCATTTTTTGCCTGCCTGTTGCGACGTCTGTCGCAAACCCTTTATTTTTTCGCTCCCGGATCGTGAGATATACCGAGAAATAATAAACATACTGAAACGGCGTGATTATGAAAAGAGCGATGATACTCCAAATCCAGCCAAATAATGGGATTGTGCCAACAATGCCGGAGAGAAGCGCAAAATACATCCAAAATCCCCATCGGCGCATGATCGTCCACACATATCCTTTTACAAGTTCCTTGCTTCTTCGGAGCGCATCCATACCGCGCTTGTCTTCAAAAGCGCATGCGTAAAAAGCCATGCAATAGTAAATGCTCCAAATAATGCCGGGGATTATAAAGAGCAGTATTCCGACCGCAATAATAAAACTATAAAGGATAGCAACCCACAAGAGTGATCTAAATTTGCTCCATGTGAATTTGAAAACGGTTCCGATTCGAGCGCGTTCATCTGCAAATCCCGGGAGGAGCACTCCGGTGTAGGCAAGAAGTAAGATCCAAATGATAAACGGAATAAAAAGCAGGACACCGATTGTAACAGTTACCGCGCTTAAACCGCCCATTATCGCAGAAAAATTCGGCGCCGCGTTTTTCAAAAATAAGCCTCCGAAAACGATAAAGATAAATGCCATAAGCGGCACTAGCATGCTTGCCAAAATAAGAAGAACGAGCCCGGCATAACTTTTCCACTGCCCTTTATAAACGTTCCATGAAATAGAAAGTGTTTTTCTTGAATTAACAAGCGGGTCAGTAATGAGTCCGCTGTATACTGAACTTGCCGCGGGGGATGCGCTTTCTTCCGCGCTTGCTGATTGCTGTTGAGTGTCCATGTCAAAAACTAGAAACTAAAAAACAGAGAAACTAAAAAACATAAACTTTTCTTTATAACCCATTTATTAGTTTCTTATGATTTCTTTTAGAGTATACTTCATAAATTTTTTTAGCAATACGTCTTCGCATTTGAAATGTCGTAAAAATTTACATTAAAGTTAACACCTTCCTTGCATACTCCGCGAGCTCTGTAGGGGTAAAGCGGATTTTCACAAGATAATGGCTCGCTCCATTTTTTATGCACAAATCCCTATCAGCGGCGTTGTCTATATTTGAAAACATCACAACCGGAATCCACTTTGTCTCAAGAGTTGACTTCAATTGTTTCAGCACTTCAATGCCGTCATGTTTCCCCATAACAAGATCCAGAAAAATAATATCCGGACGCGTCTGGCGCGCGAGTTCCAATACTTTTGACGAATCCTGACACACAGCGGTTTCAAACCCGGACTGACTGAATTTCAAGGAATACATTTCCAAAAACGGCTTATGATCGTCAACAAACAAAACTTTATATATTTTTTGCTCTGATGATGCGTTGCGCATAGCGATGAAAAAAAGACGCGCCTGTTATCATTACGGCGACGATAAACAGAAGAAAAATATACCCGAGCGTAATCAGCATATATTCAAACGTGAGCGTCGCTTTAATAACTCGCGTCATAACCCAGGATAGCGCGAGAAGATACGAAAAATAAAATGTAGTCAAAACAACAACTTTAATCACGTCAAGTTTAATGTCGGTAACTTCATCGGTATTCAAATATACCCACAAAAAAAGCGGAAATAAAATAAACACAATGACATGCCCCATATAATACACAGAAATTGAACGGAAAAAAAGAAACATGAGAGGAAGCGCGACAAGGGCGAAAACGCAGTAGGGAACGACATGCCGATACCGCGCGCTGTGCAGAGAAAACGCGTGGTAAGGAGAGATAAAAGTTTTGAAAACAGATGAATTCATAGCGGTTATTTATATCTCAAGGCGTCAAGCGGATTAAGATGAGCCGCCCTCTGGGCCGGATAAAAACCTGTGCCTAAAGCGACAAGAGTGGAAAATAACACAATACTGATCATGAACCATACTGGATAATAAAAAACATCCAGCGATTCTCCGCCAAGACGCGAGGCGAGAAAATTCAGCCCGACATTTGTGAGTTCCCCGCCTCCGACACCGACCCCCACTCCGGAGACCCCGCCCAAAAAACCTATAACCAGCGCTTCAGTAAGAAACATGACCCATATATCTTTGCGCGATGCCCCGATTGAACGCATGATGCCGATTTCATTGGTGCGTTCAAGAAGCGCAATGGTCATTGTGTTGAACATTCCGATCGCGGCAACGATAAGCGCGATGATGCCGAAAATCGCCAAAATTATTTTCATAATTGAAAATACCCGGTTTGCCTGACGAACCGTGTCTGAAAGCGCTGAAACCAAAAATCCGCTTTCAACAATTGTTTCACGCACAGGCTCAAGCGCGACTGTTGAGGTTACGCTGACTTTCATGTTGTCATAAACAATATCTTGTCCTTGCGGATATGCGCGTGTCGGAATGTACACTAGACTGGAAAGTTCGTCGTTTGTTGTATCTACAATCGTAAAACTCTCCACAGTTACAGGCAGATCGTTTTCTGACGCGATTTTAATATCAATAATTTTATTTATAGGATCATCCATAGAAAGGAGTTTTGCGACAGCTGTTGAAATAATGACGCTCTTTTCATTCTCAAAAATAATAGCGCCGACATCGCGCGCCTGACTTTTTTGTTTTGTAAGTTGTTTGTCTAAACCGGAGAGGCGAAAAAAATTGTCTTCAACAAAATTCGCGGTTATGCCCGCGGTTACGCCCTCAAAACTCGCCCGCGCTTTTACTGATTTAACCGGGCTGATTTCTGCGACTTCAGGAATCGCGCGTATTCGTTCAAGAGACTCCTTATTCAGTATTATTTTATCCCCGCCCGGAGGAAGAATATCAAGCGTAAGAAGAGCCTCTGCTGTTGTGATGCGCTCAATTAAAAGTCTTTGCAAACCCTGCCCCAAAGAGACCAAAAATAAAATAGCTCCTATGCCGATACCAATGCCAAGCACGGTAAGCATGCTTCGGAGCTTCATATTTTTAAAATTGCGGATTGAGAGGTGAAGCAGGTTAAAGAAAATCATGGAGATGGAGGAGGGAGAAGCAGGAGAGGCGGTTCCGCTTTTGAGGAGGCGATACTCGTGTTCTTTTTTACTTCCCCATTTTCTCCCGGCGTTTTTGATGCAATGAGAATCGCAAGTTCAATATACTCCATTACGCGCACAGCAGTTTGCCTCCGTAGCCCAAGCCCTCCTTTTTTAAGAGACGCGTCAAGCACTTTTTTGACTTCATTAGGACCGATGCGGTTCGCAAACCTGTCTTTTAGAAGATTACGCAACAACTCTTTCTGATCTTCGTTCAGCGATAACCGCAAAGTTTGGAGCAGATTATCGGAAAGAATTGTAATGACATTTACCTGCTCTTCTTCGGAAAACGAGCTGATGCGGCGAATTACTCGCGCGACTTTAAGCACGTGCTCTGTGTACTCACCGAGATGCTTCGCGCGACGTTTATCAAGCCCTGATCCGCCTCTGTAATAAGAGCGGTCAAGCGCCGCGACAAAATCCTGCGAGTTCAGAATGCCCTGCAGACGCTTCTCGATCAAACCTTCCATACGTGCGACTTTTTCTTCCGAAGGAACGCCGAGAACAAACTCCGCGAGCTTTTCCGATTTAACGCTTGCCGGAACATACGCGTCGCGCAAAAATCGTTTCCATGGAAAAGCGGAGTCTGAACTGGCAAGTTTTTTTTCTTCTTCAGTTTTCGGTTTTAAGAGTTTGCGCTCCTTGTTTTGCACTTCATCAATGATCTTGCCGTCTTTAAGATATACAATACGGTCAGCTTCCCCGAGCATTTCCGGCGAATGCGTTACGAGAATAAGAGTTTTTCCCTCTTTTAAATTCAAATCCTGAAAAATATCAAGCACGCGACGGACATTTTTTGAGTCCAAATTTCCTGTGGGTTCGTCCGCGAGAACGATCGCGGGGTTATTAATGAGCGCGCGGGCAATGCCCACTCTCTGTTGCTGTCCTCCGGAAAGTTCTTGAGGAAGTTTTTTTGCATGTTCGGAAATTTCAAAACGTTCCGCCATTGTGTAAGCGCTCTTTAGCCACTCGCGTCTTGATTTTCCGTCAAACATCTGCGGAAGAGCGATATTCTCCACTACCGAGAGCGTTCCGATAAGGTTGTACGCCTGAAATATAAACCCGACCTCATGACGGTGATACATCGCAATTTCCTCATCTTTAAGCGTTGTGAGATCGCGGCCGGCAACAAGCACCCGCCCGCTTGCGACACGCTCCAACCCAGCGACAACGTTCAGAAGAGTTGATTTTCCGCAACCGGAGGGGCCAAAAAATACGACATACTCTTTCGGATAAATATCAATCGTGATATCAGAAAGCGCGCCCATCTCTTTTGCGCCTTCTCCGGCATTGTAAACAACATTGACATTTTCGATTTTAATAATCGGATCCATGGGGTCATAATATGATATTCTATTGCGCTATTTTTAAGCGCACCTTATTTTGCCCGGTTACAACCTCTGTAAACGATCCAACTGTTCCGGCATTAAAATCCGAGTCGGTCTGCCCGACAATAACTACGCTGTCGCTTGTTGTGAGAACCCCATTTTGAGACGCGTCAACAGTAATATTTTTGGAACTGTATTTGGTCCAGTTGGTTCGGTTGTCCGCGTGAGTAGGATACACGCCGCCGTCCGTGCTACCGTTCCAGTTCGTCTGCGACCAGCTGAAAGTTGCGGCGAGTGCCTGAAAATTCGGCATGATGAAACTTACGATAAAACTCACAATAAGAGTGGCAAACAAGACTGACGACATACCGCCAAGGGAAAGAAGTTTCATTTTGCGACTGTACAAACGATACTCAACATAAGAAACATCGCACACGGCAAATTCATCGCGCTTTTTTAGTATTATGAAACTTTCGGATGAATCCGCGAAAATGACAATCAAAAATTCCAGCATGTTCTCTTTTATGCGCTCGCGAAGAAGGCGGAACGCAAAACCTGCGGCGTTTTTATTTTCTGCGCTCTGAAGGCTCGCTTCCATTTTTTTAATGCGCATAATGGCGCGATCGTATTTTTTTGCAAGGCTTTCAATGAGATATTTTTTCATATTTTATCTTTTTAAAAATCCGAATGCATCCTGAAATTCCGATACGATAATATCTATTATGTTCTCTTCTTTTTTCGGCGTGATGATTGTGTAATCCTCGGATATTCCGACATTTCCGGTGCGGTCAAGAGACTGCGCGCGAATCTGATATAATGCGCCGGACTGAAAATCATTGATAAGAACAGTGTGATCGGAGGTGAAATTTTCGTCTTTTACGGTTTGTTGTTTAAGTTCGCGTCCACGCTCTACGCCGACTTCATAAAACACCTGGCTCGTGCCGGGCTCGTCTGTCTGCCAGAAGACAATCACGCGCACGCTGTCGCGCTTTGTAAGCAATCCTTCAGCTTCAAGTTCCGAAATAACCGGCGGGCGATCGTCAATTGAAGTTGTAAATTCAACAAAGTCGTTACTTATAAGTTGCGCTCCCGCATCGCGCGAAACAACGCGTATCCGATATCTAGTTTTCTCCTTAAGCCCTGTTATAAGCAGTTTGTGCGTCCCCGCAAGAGAATCTTTGCCCTGCCTTTCAAGCGCGTCTTCTCCGACAACGCCGAATTCCACCTCGCTTGTAATCGGCACATTGCTCTTCCAGCTCACGATAACAGAGTGTTCCTGAATATCATTGACTGAAAAATTTGCAATTTTGCCGATCTCGTTGGTTTTGAAAACCAAATCCTGCGTTGCCACTAGTTGCCCGCTTTCGGTAACGCCTTTAATCCGGTAATGATACACTGTATTCTCTTGCAAACCCTTGAGCTCAACTTTGTGCACCTGATCAAATTGCAAAAGCCGCACCAATTCTCCGTATGTTTCTTTTGCGCCGTAATCAAGAATTGACGCGGATGGAACTGTTGTTTTCCAGCTTATAACCACTGACGAGTCTGTGATGTCTGAAACTGTGATGCCGACAATAATAGGCGGGCCGAGATACACCTCAAGTTTTTTGATGAACTTGTCAAACTCTTCAGCCAGAAGAACTTTAGCTTCTTCAGAGATTGTTTCTTCTTCAATAATGTCTATCGGCTTTTCTTCTTCCGCTTTTTCTTCCTCCTCTTTCTTTTCCTCTTCAATAACTTCGGGCGATTTTTCTCCTTTTGTCGCGAATGTGAGAATTGCGCCCTGGGTAACGTTTCCTCCGGCATCAATCGCAAAAGGCTGAACGCGATACTCTGTTCCAGAGGAAAGCTGTGTTAGTTGAAGAGTATGGCTCGTAACCGGGCTCTCAATAGATTCTTTTTTGCCTGCAACATCGTTGATTGATTTCTTGCCGTACCCGACAAGAGTTACGGACGGTTCGTTTGTGCCCCAGCTAAAACTCGCGCCATCTTCCCCGACGTCTGTGATTGAAAAATTTGTGATCGCGGCCGGCGTTGAATCGCGCTTGTCAATAATGATCGTCGCTGATCCTCCTCCGCCGGTTGTTTGTGTTTCGTACTTAAATTTGCCGGCGTTCGTGGTGAAGGTTTGATCAGCGCTCATCGCCAAATTCCCGATTGAATCCTGACTCTTCACGCGGAAGTGATAGGTTGTTGAGGGAACGAGATCAGCGAGGCGCGCAATGTGATCTTTTGTGCTTGCGACCTGCAAAGCTGAACTAGTCCCATAAGCATTTGACGCGCCATATTCAACCTGTGTTGTCGTGTCTTTATTTGTCGTCCATGATACGATCGCCGAAACGTCGCTCATAAGTGTCGTGATATTGGTGATTGTCGGAGCCGCGGCGTCTTCAGATGTCGTCCCGGCGTTCACTCCAGCGTTTGTGGTGAAGGACTGAACGGCGCTTACAGAGGCGTTCTGCAAACCGTCCTGACTTTTTACGCGATAATAATATGTTGTCGCCGGAGTGAGAGAAATGAGCGTAACCGCGTGAGACGCTGTGAGCAAACTGTCAAGCGCGGTTGACGAGCCATAAGCGTCTGTTATTCCGTATTCAACTTGGCTTGTCGCAGATTCGCTCGTGATCCATGAGATGACTGCGGTTTTGTCGTTGTACACGGAACTTATGTTTGAAATTGCCGGCGCTGTTGTGTCGCCTGTTAAAAAGTTATAGATCGGCGACTGGTTTGAACCTGAAATGGCGCGGTAATAATATCGCGTCGCCTCCGCAAGCCCGGACAAACTAATCGTATGGCTTGTCGCGGAATTGATTGGGGACGCCGGCTGATTTGTTGAGCCTGTTAAAACGCTTGATGTGCCGTATTCAACTTGGCTTGTCGCGGCTATCGTTGTACTCCACGTGATGTTAACGGCGGTTGTTGAAACAGTTGTCGCGAGGACATTACTGATCACCGCGTTTGGCGCAGAAACTGTTGTAAACGTGTAGCCGGCTCCGCTGTTGTCGTTTGTTGCCGCATTACTTAAAGCATCTGTCGCGTTTACTTTATAATAATAAACTGTCTCGGGCGAAAGGCCGGTGATGTTAAAGAGGTGAGTCGTGTTAAAATTTCCATTGGACGATGTCTGCCCGTAACTCACGCTTGTCCCATAATTCACCGAAGACGAGGCTACTTCGTCTGTGGTAAAGGTAATGGTCGCGGAACTGTGGGTAACGTTTGTTGCGGCAACTTGAGATATTGCAGGCGCCGCCGTGTCCGCTGTTGTGAAACTGTACACCGCGCTGTCGCTGGTGTTGTTGTTTGCGTCAACCGACCTCGCTTTATAATAATACGTTGTCCCGGCCGTCAAGCCAGTAATCTGCACTTCATGATTGGTGTCTGAATCGCTCGGGGAAACCGGAAAACTAGTTGATCCGGTAAGCCCGGAGTTTGTCGCGTATACAACCTGCGAACTTGCGACTTTGTCTGTTGTCCATGTAATTTTAATCGTTGTGGAATTAATAAGAATTGACTGCACATTTGAAATGATTGATCCGGGCTCGTTTGTTGTTGTAAACGTATAGCCGGCTCCGCTGTTGTCGTCTGTTCCGATATTTCCCGCGGCGTCTCGCGCGTTGATACGGTAATAATACGTCGTGCTTCCGGAGAGCCCTTCAAGAGTAACGGCACGCGTTGCCGGGGCGGACGCGCTTGTGCCGCTGGTTGCTGTCGGGATGCCCTGCGAAAGCGTAAACACGCCGCTTGATGTGCCGTAATCAATTTTCGCGTCGCGAATTGTGCCTGGCGCCGCGGGCAAATCATAAGTCTGGAAGGTAATTGTAACGCGCGAATTAGATGGCGTTCCTTCTCCGCTCGTTTCTGTAAATATGATAGTCGGAGCTGTTGTGTCGTCGCCTCCGCCTCCTTCAGCGCAATCGGCCGCTCCGTTTGGTATACCGCAGATGCCGCCTGACCTGTATGAAATGTTTCCGTCAGTGGATTGCGTTATCACAAAATAATCGTATTGCGTATCTTGCGTAATCGGATTGGTCCCGTCAATGTTTGTATTGATAAAGTAGTTTGTGTTAATAGCGCTGATTGTTGACACAAGCGTAAAAACGCCGGAGCCGGAATAAGCGCCGCCGCTTCCGGTTTTGCGGTACACTTTGTATGAAGAAAACGCCGGAACGTCAGTCGCTTCGGCTTTTTTCCACGAGAGGAACAGACGATAGTCGCCGGTGCCGACGTTTGAGGTATCAACAACACTCAAACTAGTGGGCGTTACCGGAGTTTTCGCGCTTGCGGTCGTAGATGTATTGCCTTTCGCGTCTTTGAGTTTAAGATACACTGTTTTTTGCGTACTTGTTATTGTGTCAAGCGACCAGGTGGTCGGAGACGCAAAGGCGCTGTACGTTGTCCCGACTGACCCTGAATCATTTGCAATGCTCATAGTCGCGGTTGAATCATCGGTTTTTGTAATGGTAAGCGTTGCGGTAACATCAGTTGAGCCGGAATTTGCGCTTGCGTCAACCGTGAACGTATCAACAATCGGATCCTTTGTATCCAGCACGAAATCAGAGGACGTTGCGTATCCAACTTGATTTGCCGCGTTTCCGTCGTTTCCGGCAACGCGGATTGAAAACGTCGCATCGTACACGCCGTCTATATCGGTATTCGCGGTCCATGTCACACTTTTCGCTGAAGGAGTTCCGTTAACGCCGGTAATTGTGCCAACGTTTCCAGAAACCGTTACCGCCTTCACCCACACGTTCGCTCCGTTTGAGTGGACAGCCGCCTTTGACGACTCTGCGGCGCGTGTGCCGCCTGTGAGCGTATTTCCGCTCTTTCCGGTGTAAGAAATAATTTCATTGTCAACCAAAATCGTCCCGCTTGCGGGAAGCGTTGATGCGCTTGATACATCAATATCGGTTTCCGAAATATCCAAATCCTCTGCGATTGTAACAGCGCGTTCATAGTACAGCCCCGCAACAACGGCTCCGTCCTCTCCCTGCTCTTCCGAGTCAGAAAGCGAATACGCAACCGTTACGACGCCGTCCGATCCTTGCGAGGCGGACGTAACACTGACCGTTGGAGCGGTGTTTACAACGTATTGCAAGGTAATATCATTCAAATATGGCTTATTTGTTGAGGGCTGGATAAATAAAATTTTATACTGAATCCACTGATCGCTTGTCGCGTCAATCAAAATATCGTCAAGTGCCTCGGTCGCGCCGGTTGAGTCCGTAAAGTAAGTTGTTGAAGTACAGCTTCCCGAGACTCCGTCGTTTGGCCCGCACCACGATGTCCATGTGCCAGGGGCCCCGCTTGAATCCGGCGCGCTACGAACCTGAATGCGAACGTCTGTGCCGGATGGAATGGTGCCGCTTGCGCCGTCGGATTCTGTCCAGACAACATCGTTAAACAATGTTTCCGCGGCCTGCGTGTTAAAAGGAGAGGATGTTAATTCTGCTTCCTGGCTCACGCTTGTCGAGGTGAGTTCCGGAAGCGTATTGCTTGAGGTTGTGGTGAGTGTGGCGCGATACTGGAAATATTGATGCGTGTTATGCGCATCCGCGATGGCCTCGCCGGTTTCGGTGGAATACGAAGTGTTTGCGGTTCCGTCAGGACCTACAAACGTTTTTGTGCCGATGTCGCTTCCGTTTGCGGTGTCCGTACTTCTTGTATGCATAACAACGTCGCTCGTGCCGGCTGTTGCGTTCTGCGTCCACACCAAATTTCCATACACCGGATCCGCCTGCGTCATATCAATTATTTTTGAAATATACTGGCCTGTAAAAATAGTGCTTGCGTCAGTTGCGCCTCCCCAGTTAATGTGATCGTGAACAACGCTCGTGGTATTAAACCCAAATCCGCCTTGATACAGGTTCGCGCCGTTTGAGACGTTTAAGAAAGTGAATGTGCCGGCGGTCTGAAAATTGTTATATTTTAGCCCGTTTGTACCGTCTGTATCGCCGTAAAAACCGTATGTCTTCCCTGATGCGTCTATCAAAACTGTGTTACTTGCAACCGCATTCCATGTGATTGGGCTTCCAGATGAGCCGTCTTTGGTGAAACGCGCGTTTGCTGTTGTGGCGCCAGACGTATAGCCGGTTGTGCTGTACACGCGGTCTATTATATTAAACGTATCGCTTGCGGCAAAGCCGGTAGTTGCAGAAGTGTTAATTGCGATTGTGTCGGCTGGTCCTGCAACTGTTGCCGAATCAATGATCAGATAGTACTTGCTCGCATTTGTGCCGCTCGTCATATACATATACATGCCGATATAGTCATCGTTTGCGGCGATGCTGTCTGTTGAGAGCGTAAGGGTAACATAAGGCCCGCTGTCCGCGGCGGAAAAAACCGTGCCGCTTGTTACTTCGTCAACCGCGTACACGGTTAAGGTGTCTCCCGCGCCTGTCGCGCCCGCGTCATTGGCGTTTTG
>Ga0208373_1002554_pt1 | contig 19846 bp, 10 predicted proteins | sample RifOxyC2_FD_184036 | JGI IMG/M metagenome (GOLD analysis project Ga0208373, IMG submission 184036) | Soil microbial communities from Rifle, Colorado - Rifle Oxygen_injection C2 (SPAdes) | ecosystem: Environmental > Terrestrial > Deep subsurface > Rock core/Sediment | place: Rifle, Colorado... | reverse complement strand
AAGCCACGACCGAATGGAACAAAAGGCATTGCTATTCCATAAGAAAGTCCGACAGGGATTCATCAAACTAGCCAAGTCGGACAGAAGAAAATATCACCTGATTGACGGAACAATGAGTATTGAGGAAATACAGACGGAGATAAGAAAGATTATTAAAGTATAGAGATACGCTATACGCTATTTATTATGTTCTTTAACAATATTATCGGACAGCCGGCGGCCGTAAACATATTCAAACAGGTACTGGATTCTAACCGCCTAAGCCACGCCTACATATTTGTCGGCCCGACCGGCGTGGGTAAGTTCCTGTTCGCCCGAACGCTGGCAAAGATACTGATGTGCGAGAATAAAAACGCTGACTGGACGAAAAAGGGGGACGACTCCTGCCGGGCCTGTAAATGGATAGATAAAAACTGCCACCCAAACCTGAAAATCACCGAAGTGGAAAAAGGCAAACAGAAAATAAGCATTGACGCAGTAATCGATATTGAAAAAGAACTGATGCTGATGCCATTTTCTAAAACACACCGGATTTTTATAATCAACGAGGCAGAGCGGATGAGCGAAGAGGCGTTTGACGCCTTCCTCAAGACGCTGGAAGAACCGGTAAAGGATACGATTATAATCCTGGTAACCGCAAACCTGGCATCACTGCCCCAGACCGTAATCTCCCGCTGTCAAGTAATCAGGTTTTACCCCATAGAACAGTCATTGGTCACAAAATATCTAGAACAACACCTAAAGATAAAATATGAGCAGGCCCTGTTATTGAGCCACTTATCGGACGGCAGTATCGGCGATGCCTGTAAACTATATAAACAAAATCTGCTGGAGCAGCGAGAACATCTTATCCAAGGATTAGTGCACGATAATTCGGAGCGCCTGGCCAAGGATATTATCACCTACGCCAAGAATAACAGCGATGATAATGAAGGCCTGCGCCTGGAAATTATTTGGCAGCTGAAGATTGTCGGGCTTTTTGTCCGGGATGCCCTCTGGCTGCACCATGGCCTGCCTGACAATAAATTGTTAAATAAAGATAGAATTCCAGAAACAAAACAGTATCAAAGGCGTTATAACTATAAGCAGGTAGAACGCCTGCTGGAACGGCTTTTGAAATCAGAACGGTATATCAGGCTCAATGCCAATTATAGTTTGGTAGTAGAAAGCCTGTTCGTGGCGTAAGAAAGGCCGCTGATAAGTGGATAAGTAAACCCGCACACCAATGTATTGGTGTGAGGGTAAATAAGTTGATAAGTCAATTCCTTATCAACTTATCAACACGCTACTGCGTGACCGTGAGCAATCGTCCGGTGGACGATGCGGAGCGAACTTATCAACCTATTAACTAAATATATGAACCTATTGACAGTTCGTTATGGCGTATCCCGGACCGTGGCTAATTTCAGGTACATCTCTGCCGATTTAAAGAAAGGCGACAAGTGCGTGGTCAAAACCGACAGCGGCACGGAAATCGGAATGATTACCTCAAGCCCGCAGGAATTAAAACCTGGAGAGGATTTCGGCAACATCGGAACCATCCTGCGAAAAATAACTCCCGAGGACATCAAGGAATTGGACAAAATAAACAAGGAAAAAATCCCACAGATAATGACTCACACCAAAGAGAAAATCGAAGCCTTGGGACTGGATATGAAACTTTCCTTAGTAGAATATCTCTTCGGCGGCGAGAAGGTTATCTTCTATTTTATTGCCAAGGGCAAGATTGATTTTCGAGAGCTGGTCAAGGAATTGGGTCAGGAATACAAAACACGGATAGAAATGAAACAGATTGGGGCGCGGGACGAGGCCAGGCTGATTTCCGACATCGGCCATTGCGGTTACGACTTATGCTGCCGGGGGTTTGTCAAGGAAATGGGCGCGGTCACAATGAAGATGGCCAAGAACCAGAAGGCCACACTGGACCCGCTTAAAATCTCCGGACTGTGCGGCCGGCTGATGTGCTGCCTGCGTTATGAAGACGCCAACTATACCGAAATCAGGAAATCACTGCCCCGCCGGGGCACCACCGTCAAGACGCCCCAGGGCGTGGGCGAAGTGGTGGATATCGAGGTCATGGCCCGGAAGGTAATCGTAGAACTTGAAGAAAACCGGACCAGAATCAAGATAAACGCATCCGAGCTCCTCGGGGTAGTTAAAGAGCCAACCCTCAAGGTTGAGCCGGAAGAAGAAAAAGAAACACATGAGCCCCGTTAGAAACGATTAATGTAATAAAAAGTTACCACATAAATCAGATAAAAGTATGACTGATAAAACTAACAGCGATAAAAACGGTCGTCCCGAAATTGCAGTAGGACGACCTGTTTCTAACGGGGTGAGCAATAAATATTATATCACCACGCCGATATATTATGTTAATGCCGAACCGCATATCGGAACCGCCTACACCACAATTGCCGCCGATGTCATGGCGCGTTATAAGAAATTATGCGGGTTTGAGGTTTTTTACCTGACCGGCACTGACGAGCACGGCCAGAAAATACTGCGTTCGGCCACCGCGGCCGGCCTGAAACCCAAGGAATTCGTGGATAACGTGGTCATCCAGTATAAAAAAACCTGGTCGGACCTGAATATCAAATACGACCATTTCATCCGCACTACAGACGCAAAGCACGAGCAGGCGGTCCAGGCAATCTTCACCAGAATAGCCGATGCCGGCGATATCTACAAAGGAAAATACTCCGGCTGGTATTGCACGGCCTGCGAACGCTATATCACCCTGAAGGAATCACCTGACAAGAAATGCCCGGTCTGCCAGCGGCCGACCGAGTTCTTTGAGGAGGAAAATTACTTCTTCAAGTTAAGCAAATACCAGGATAAGATGATGGCACTGCTCAAAGAACGCAAAGATTTTATTGAACCAACTTCCAGATATAACGAAATTCTGTCCCGGGTGGAGATGGGACTGGAGGACGTCAGCGTCAGCCGGGCTTCGTTTGACTGGGGCATCACCATGCCCATAGACCAGAAACACATTATCTGGGTCTGGTTTGACGCCCTGACTAATTATCTCTCCGGCATCGGCTATCCGGACGAAGGTTACAAGAAATTCTGGCCGGCCGATGTCCACCTGATAGCCAAAGACATCCTCTGGTTCCATTCAGTCATTTGGCCCTGCATGCTTATGTCAGCCGGATTGGAGCCGCCCCGCAAGATATTCGCGCACGGCTGGTGGACCATGAATTCGGATAAGATATCCAAATCAAAAGGCAATGCCATATATCCAAAAGATGTCATCAGTAAATTCGGCGTTGATGCCCTGCGGTATTTTATGCTCAGAGAAATGCCCTTTGGCCAGGACGGCGATTTCTCCTTCAACGCCCTATCCAGCCGATATCACAACGAACTAGGCAACGAACTGGGCAATTTGATTATGAGAACCGTGGCCATGATGGAAAAATACTATGGCGGGAAAATACCCGCTTCTTCTAACGTGGATACTGCCACTGAGCCGCTCAAAAAACTACTGGCATCATTACAGACCTCCATTATGGACCATATGGACCATTTCCATTTCTCTCTGGCCCTGGAAAAGATATGGGAAATCGTCCGCTGGTCTAATAAATATATTGATGAGACCAAGCCCTGGGCACTGGCCAAAGAAAAATCAGCCCGACTGAACGATATTATGTATAATCTGGCGGAGACCATCCGGATTATATCTGTCTATATAATGCCATTTATGCCGGCCACGGCCGAGGCCATCAGGAATCAATTGAACTTATCCGGCGCGGTTATCTCTATCCCGGCCAGTTTGGCATTCGGACAAACCAAGACCGGAACGCAGGTGAATAAGGCAGCTCCGCTTTTCCCGAGAATAGAAGAAACCGTCCCCGATCCTTCGGACCCTGACGCCCGTACGGGCGGAACGGGCAAAAACAAGACGGCGGCGCCATAAAGGCGCTTAGGCGCCAAATAATATTCCCCGCCGTTGGCGGGGGCTCTAAAACGCAATAGATGAATAACGATTCGCTTGACACCGTATTAAAGAAGGACGCCCGTTACCGGCGCGAGGCGTACGATTTTATATTTGAGGCGCTGGAATTCACCATTAAGAAAATTAAGGAAAAACGCCATATCAGCGGACAAGAACTGCTGGACGGCATTCGCGACTACGCCATCCAACAGTTTGGGCCGCTGGCCAAGATGGTCTTTAATAAATGGGGCGTGCATAAAACCGATGACTTCGGCGAAATCGTGTTCAACCTGGTCAATGCCGGCCTGCTGGGCAAGACCGAGCAGGATTCCAGAGAGGACTTCAGGAACAGATACGATTTTGAGGCCGTCTTTAACTTGGATAAAGAAGAAGATTTGCCACAAAAACATAAAGGACACTAAAATACGAACACAAATTGGACACATTCGCTACGCTCAGTGTAAACTCACATGATATTAATGAGTTTACCCTGAGTAAAACGAAGGGTGTGATTCGCTATGATTCGTTTCATTCGTGTTAAATCTTTGTGTTCACTTTGTGGTTTTTGTGCCGGAGTTTACACTGAGTCCTTTTAGGACGAATGTGTGGTGAATAAATATAAGGGAAATACTAAATGGACGAAAGAAGTAACAGCCAGCCACAAGACGCTCTAATAGATAAGGTCTTCGGCGGCTGCCGGCTTATCAAAAAGATAGGCGAAGGCGGAATGGGCGTGGTTTACCTGGCGCACCACCTGGCGCTTAATAAGAACGTGGCCGTAAAAATCCTGCCGCCCTCATTTGCCATGGAAGAGGAACGGGTCAAGCGCTTCGTCCGCGAAGCCCGTTCAGCCGCCCAACTGGAACATTCCAATATCATCCAGATTTACAACATCGCCAAGCACGAGGATTTCTATTTTATCGTCATGCAATATGCGGACGGTGAGAGCCTGGCGCACGCAATCAAGCGGCAAGGTAAAATCAATACCCTGGAGGCGCTGGGCATCATTAAGGACGTGGCTTTAGCATTATCCGTGGCGCACCGGAAAAACATTGTCCATCGGGACATCAAACCGGAAAACATCATGATTAACACCAACGGCGAAGTTAAACTAATGGATTTCGGACTGGCCCGGGTATTGGATGTAGCCAGCAATCTCTCGCGCACCGGCGATATCCTGGGCACGCCTTATTACCTCTCTCCGGAACAAGCCCAAGGCCATAAAGTGGACGGCCGGGCTGACATCTATTCGCTGGGCGTGACCCTCTATTATATGCTCAGCGGCAAGAAGCCGTTCGAAGGCGATACCACCCTGACCATTATCCTGAAACACATCAATGAAAAGCCGCCGGTTATCAGTCAGACTAATCCTGAAACACCTGAATGCGTCAGTAATGTCATAAATAAAATGCTGGAGAAAGACCCAGCTAGACGCTACCAATCGACTGACGAACTGATTGACGACATTAACCTTTGCCATAATGAAATCGCGTCCGGCGATTCCAACGCCCCGCCTGACGGACGGGCAAGCAAAACCATTACGGCTCAAGCCGCGCCTGCCAGCACTCCTAAAACTAAGCCCCATAAAATTGTTACATGGAAAATGATTGGCCTGGCCGCAGGCCTGGCTTTTGTCATCGTGGCCTTACTTTCCGCGCTATCAAAAGGAAAACGACCGGCATCTCCCGCTAAAGAGCCGGCTTCAGCATCTATAGAACAGGTTTCCAACCTGCTCAAGAAAGACCTGGCCAAGCGATGCAGTGAATGCTATGCCTATCTGGTTAACAAAGATTACGAGCACGTCCGGGATTATGTTTATGTGACCAGACATAAATTTATCCAAGAGGAAAAAATCAGGCCTGTCGTCGGGGCATATTTAAAGTCGATACATGAATTCTATGAATCCTTCGGCACCAGAATCAGCGGAATCAAGATAAAAGATATCAGAATAAAAGAACCCTCCGCAGAAATACCCATGGTCTATGCCGAGGTGGATATAAATCTTTCTACCTATAATACCAAATCAACAGACGACCGTAAGATAGCGCCCCAGACACATACATGGGTGTTGAAGGAAGGGCTCTGGTATTGGCAGATAAAGCCGCCTAAAACAGAAGACAATAAATGAATCCTATCAGCCATTTTCTAATCAGCTGGAATGTGTCCGCGCTCTGCGCGGCGGACAAAAGAGACCGGGTCTTGATTACCCTGGGCGGAATACTGCCGGATGCGGATTCCCTGGGGATTGTCGCTGAGTTGATAACCAAAAATAGCAGGCATCCCTTGAACCTGTTTTCCGAATATCACCATCAACTGACCCATAACATTACCACGGCCATAGTCGGCGCCATCGCGGTGTTACTGCTGGCGAAACGGAGATTATTTACCACCCTTGTTTTCTTCGGCGTGTTTCACCTGCACCTTTTATGCGATTTAATAGGCGCCCGCGGACCTGAAGGGTATCAATGGCCCAGCAATTATCTCTTCCCGTTCTCATCAGCCATACAGCTCACCTGGCAATACCAATGGCCGTTAAACAGCTGGCAGAATATGGCAATTACGCTGGCCATGTTAGGAATGGTCTTTATCCTGGTCTGGAAAAAGGGATTTTCTCCGTTGGAGGTATTCTCTGCCCGGGCGGACAGGATGTTTGTGCAAACGATAAGAAAATACAAATGCGTAAGCTGATTAAACAGATTTTGCCGATTTAGCGGAAATATTATTAATCTGCTTAATCCGCAATATCCGCTCCCCTGTCCCGACAAGAATCGGGACTGGTCGAGAGCAGTCGCGCAGCGAAACGCACCGGGTACATCTGCTTACAAGATTATATGACTAACGAAAAACAGATGGTCCAGGACGAAGACGCCATCCTGATGGCCCAGTTCCAGAAGGGCAACAAGGACGCCTTTAATTCGCTCTTCAGTAAATACCAAAAGATGGTCTTCGGCGTCATCGCCCGCTATATCAACGACCGGTCCTATGCCGAGGATATGACCCAGGAGGTCTTCATCAGAGTCTATAAAGCCCGCGATAAATACCAGCCCACTACCCAATTCAGGTATTATCTCTTCACCATCGTCCATAACCTCTGCGTCAACGAAATCAGGGACTCATCCCGGCGCAAGACCAAGACCACAGACTTCTCGGACGACTTCCCGCTCACCGGAGCGAGGCTCGCCAAAGGCGGCGGATTCCAGGACAACTCGGAACCCGTCAGCGATAATCTGCACCAGCAAGAGATTCGGCTGGACGTCAAATCAGCCGTTGACTCTCTGCCGGACCAGCAAAGAATGGCTATCATCCTTGACAAGTATGAGGGAATGTCATACGAAGAAATTGGCCAGACCATGAAACAATCGGTCCCGGCCATTAAATCCATACTCTGGCGAGCCCGCCAGAACCTGAAAGAACGGCTCAAGAAATATATCAAGGAAGATTAATAATTCACCACAAAGACCACGCACTAAGCAGAGCGTGACCGCGTCAAGCGAACACAAAGTCCACAAAGAACTCCGCAGAGACCGCGAAGCGAATAAATCCCCCCTTGTATTCCCCCCTTTGTAAAAGGGTGTTTAGGGGGGATTTTACTTTAACAAATGGGGATGAAGGGAGATTAGAAATTACCGCCAAATCCGTCTTCGCGCTGGCCCGCAAGGGCGACAGAAGCGCGCAATTAATAGTTAAACGAACCGCCCATTACCTCGGCCTGGCCTGCGCATCGCTGATAAACATATTTGACCCAGAGATGGTCATAATCGGCGGCGGCATGGCTCAGGCCGGCGAGATTCTGTTCAGGCCCCTGCGTCAGGTAGTCAAAAACAGTATAATGCCACACCCCTATCGCAAACCCCTGATTGTCCCGGCGAGGTTAGGCGAGGATGCCGGCCTCTTGGGCGCGGCGGCACTGGTATTCAACTCTGGCAGTTAGCACTCCCCTCTAACAATCCTCTATCTGGAAATCAAAAACGGCATAAACTTAATCTTTCCAGCAAAATTAAGGGTTTCCAACCATCTATAGCTGTTTCAGACGTCTTTTTGGCCAAAATATTATTTATACGGGGTAGGGGGGTAGGCAGGGGGGTGTTACCCCCCGGGGGGTACCCCCCTCCCCTCTGTGGGATACCCCCAGGCCAGTCCCGGGATACCCCCGGGCAAGTGGGGGGATACCCTCAGGCCGGATATGGGGTACCCCCAGGCAAGCCCCAGTATACCCCCCTGCAAGTCCCGGGATACCCCACGGCATATAGGAGGATACCCCCTGTCATCTAGGGGGGTACCCTGGGGTGATGCCATTGGAATTAGTGGAAGATTAGTGGCATAGAGGGGTATAAAGGACTGTTTTCTAAAAACTGCGCCTCACACCTGTCTTGGATACTGGCTTTCACCGGGTAGGGACTGTCCCAGGAGACGGTCCAGGAGACTATGCCTTAATTATCCGTATGAGATTCCTACCGGATTACCGTTATTTCTCCAATTGCTTCTTCATATCATCTATGAATAATTGCCTGAATCTAACAGCATCGGATTTAAATGGGTTTAATTCCAGATAACGCTCTAAGTCGACTAGCGCCTCCTTGAACTTCTTATTTTTACGATAGGCCAGACCGCGTTTGTAATAAAAAGCAACTGTACCTTCAGGGTCAAGCTCTAGATACTTGGTATAATCCTCAATGGCCTTATCCCAATCGCTCTTGTGGTTGTAGGCATCACCGCGGCCAAAATACGCATGTGCATCTTTCGGATCAAGTTCTATGGTCTTATTAAAATCATCAATGGCCTTATCCCAATCACTCTTGTCTGCGTAGGCATTACCGCGTTTATAATACGCCCGCGCATCTTTCGGGTCAAGTTCTATAGCATTGGTATAATCCGCAATTTCTTTATCCGCCCTCCTCAATTTCCCCCTCATCCCCTCTATGAATTGCCTGTTCTGATCCGCCAGGGAACCTTTTGGCTCTAATTCCAAATACCGCTCACAGTCCGCAATCGCCTTATTCCACTCACTTTTTGATTGGTAGGCAATGCCACGGCTATTATATACACCTGCATCTCTCGGTTTAAGCTCTAGGTACCTGGTATAATCTGCAATGGCCTTATCCCAATCGTTCTTGTCGGCGTAGATTCTAGCGCGGACACCATACCCATATGCAGCTTTTGGGTCAAGTTCTATGGCCTTGGTATAATCCGCCATGGCCTTATCCAAATCGTATTTTCTATCGTAGGCCAGGCCACGGGTGTAATACGCCTCTTTATATTTAGGGTCAAGTGCTATGGCCTTGTCCAGCGCAAACAGGGCCTCTGAAAGTATTCCCAGATTAACTAAAACATCCCCTTTATGCCACCAAGCCTGGGCATCATTGGGATCCAGTTTAACAACCTTGTCAAAAGCATTGAGCGCCTCAGGGTATTTCCCTTCTCGTACCAATACCATTCCTTTTTCATTCCAATACTCTTTGATTTTAAAATTGCAGGAACCGCATCCGGTCAACAGTAATAAGCACGCCAATAATAAAATCTTCTTCATATTATCCCCCGATTTGTTCAATTTGACATATATGATACACCCCATATTTTATATTTGTCAAGTATTATTTTTCTCGCCCCGGTAGAGATACATTGATATTATTAATCATAACTATTGGTTGCTAAAATGATGTTTTTATAGTAGGAATAAAATTAATGTGTTACGGTCGTCCCAGTGGGGCGACCTATCTCCCCCTCCGGGGTTCTCGCAGAGAGCCCCTACGGGGCGTGCTGTAACGGGACTCGCCTTTGTCAGTAATATATTAGATAATAAAGCTAAGAAAAAGAGGAACAATAAAATTCCTTAACACGAATCACACCCCGAAAGCATTCGGGGTGCCATTCGCTCTTATTCGTCCTATTCGTGTTCTCTTTGAATTCCGGGCAAGTTAGTGGTTAATTTTATGACAACTACTCAGACAAAGAAACTATTCATCATAGACGGCTCGTCTTATATCTACCGCTCGTTCCACGCTATCAGGAATCTGTCGTCATCCAAAGGACTGCCAACCAACGCCATCTACGGTTTCACCTCCATGCTCCTTAAGGTCATCAGCGATACCAAGCCCGAATACTTAGTCATGGCCTTTGATATGCCGGCCCCGACCTTCCGCAAGGAGCTTTATTCGGACTACAAGGCCAACCGGCCTGATATGCCGGACGAGCTCAAGCCCCAAATTCCCTATATCAAGGAGATTGTCCGGGCCTATAATATCCCGGTAGCCGAGAAGAGCGGCCTCGAGGCCGACGACCTCATCGGCAGCATCGCCCAAAAGGCGGAGAAAGAAGGGTTTGACGTAGTAATTATCACCGGTGATAAGGACCTGACCCAGATTGTCTCGGAACATATTACGCTCTGGGACACGATGAAGGACAAGCGCACCGGACTAGCTGAGGTCAGGGAACGATTCGGCACAACCGGCGACGGCATCACCGACGTCTTTGCCCTGATGGGCGATACCTCGGACAATATCCCGGGCGTCAAGGGCATCGGCGAAAAGACAGCCGTGGAACTGATTAAGCAATTCTCGTCACTGGATAACCTGCTCAAAAACGTGGCCCAGATAAAGAAGGAAAAATTAAGGGCCACACTTTCAGACCCGGCCAATGTTGAACTGGCCCGCTTAAGCAAACAACTCAGCACCATCAAGATAGAACCATCACTGGCCGAAGAACCGGCCAAATACACCATCGGCGCACCCGACACAGAGAAACTCCAGGCTCTATTCAAAGAACTGGAATTAAACAAATTCATGAAGGAATTGGGGCCGGTTAAGACCATCTCTTCAGAGAATTATCATCTCATCACCGACCAAAAGGAATTCGATAAACTACTCGATGAACTCAAGAAAGCAAAGGAATTCGCGGTGGATGTGGAGACCAATTCTCTGGAAACGGTCTCGGCTGATATTGTCGGCATCTCGCTGTCCTGCAAGGAGCACGAGGCGTATTACATCCCATTGAGACACGACTATATAGGAGCGCCCAAACAACTACCGGTCAAAGACGTGCTCGCCCAGCTTAAGCCCCTGCTGGCCGACCCGGACAAGCGCAAAATCGGACAGAACCTGAAGTTTGATATGCAGGTCTTCGGACAGGCCGGCATAAAGATAGCCCAGCCGTTTGATGACATTATGATTGCCTCGTATATATTGAATCCGGCCCGGCGCGGGCATAGTTTGGAGGACATCGCCCAGGAACTCCTGGGCCATCAGGTCACTACCTACAAGGACGTGGTCGGCGCCGGCAAAAAGGAAATCACCTTTGACCAGGTTGAGGTCAACCAGGCCAGGGATTATTCGGCCGAGGATGCGGACGTCACCTTCCTGGCCGGTAAAATGCTCCTGCCCAAGGTAAAGAAAGAGGGATTACAAGACCTCTACGAGCAACTGGAAATCCCGCTGGTTGAAGTCCTGGCCGATATGGAAACAACCGGAATAAAGATAGACACCGAATTCCTGGGCGAGTTATCAAAGGAATTCCAGGGCCGAATTGACCGGCTCAAGGAGACGATATATAAATCAGCCGAAAAGGAATTCAATATTGATTCGCCCAAGCAATTGCAGGAAGTCCTGGCTCCCCTGCTCAAGGAATTCGGAGCCCGGCGCATCAAGACCGGATTTTCCACGGACAACGAAACCCTGACCCGGCTTTCTTATAAGCACGAATTGCCGGCCAAAATACTGGAATACCGCTCGTTCTCCAAATTAGTCAATACCTATATCGACGCCCTGCCCCTGTTGGTCAACAAGAAGACCGGACGGGTACATACATCGTATAACCAAACCATCACCGCCACCGGCAGATTAAGCAGCAGCAATCCCAATCTCCAGAACATCCCGGTCCGGACCGAGGAAGGCCGGCGCATCCGCGAGGCATTCATCCCGGCCAAAGGGTTTTCACTTATCAGCGCTGATTATTCCCAGATTGAACTGCGTCTCCTGGCCCATTTCTGCCAGGATAAATCATTACTCAACGCCTTTGAGACCAATCAGGACATCCATACCCGGACCGCCTCAGAACTATTCTCGGTCTCGGAGGATATGGTCTCAACCGACATGCGCCGCCTGGCCAAGACCATCAACTTCGGCATCATCTACGGCATGTCCGCGCACGGCCTGGCCACTGAACTCAATATCAGCCACGGGCTGGCCCAGTCCTACATCGACAGTTACTTCGCCAAGTATCCGGGCGTCAAGACGTATATTGATAACTCCATCCAGCAGGCCCATCAGAACGGATTCATCACCACGCTCCTGGGCCGCAAGCGCCAGTTGCCGGAAATAAATAATCCCAACAAGGCCGTCAGCGCTTTTGCCGAACGGGTCGCGGTCAACGCCCCGCTCCAGGGCACAGCCGCGGACCTGATGAAACTGGCTATGATAAATATCCACCACCGGCTGATTAAGGAATCGCTCCAGACCCGGATGATATTGCAGGTCCACGACGAACTGGTCTTTGAAGTGCCGGCTGATGAAGAAAAGAAGGTCTTGCCTTTAATCCGCGACGAGATGGAAAACTTTACCGGCGGATTTAATGTGGAGCTATCTGTTCTATTAAGGGTGGATATCTCCAAAGGCAAGAATTGGTCCGACCTGCGCCCCATCAAATAAATAAAATATCCATATTTCACTTGATTTATCCTAAAACACGGGGTATAATAATATAGTAGATCCCTACACCAATACATTGGTGTGGGGGTAGAGGTTTAATACAATGATTCCAGAACCAAGATTGGATTCACCCAGCCCCTGCCTGTCCGCCTTGGACGAAACATTGACTTCAAACGAGCAGGGACTGGGTTCATCACAAAACTATAAACGGCGCCTCATTCGCACTATCTTTGTCATCTCCATTGCCCTCTTGCTACTCCTGGTCACCAACAGCTGTTTTAACCGCAAGAAATCAGCTGGTCAGACCGGCAGCAGCGCTCCGGTACCCAGCGCTTTCCAGACCATACTGCCGGCCGACGGCGCCATCAGCGTGGATGTCTTTTCCGCGCCTGTCGCCGTGGCCTGGAACGCCTCAAGCAACGCCGCAAGTTATATCCTGGAAATCGCCAAGGAAGATGATTTCTCTCAGGCTCATATGGTCTACTCCACTACCTTAGAACCCGGCAGCACCAGCCATTCCGTAACATACGGCACATTATGGGGCGGCGTCTGGTATTACTGGCGGGTTAAGGCCGTCAATGCCGCCGGCACAACCATTGCATCCAATGCCCCGTCCTGTTTCTACACCTCGGCAACCGGAACTACACCCGGCTCATTTAATTTAGATTGGCCCGTTGATGATGACTCAGGCCTGTCACTAACCCCGGAACTAAATTGGACTAATGCCCCTAAGGAAACCAAATACCTCATCTACATAGATAACGACTCCGGTTTCTCATCGCCGATTTATACGGATACAACCAGACCCGGCGAACTGGGCATCCAGATTCCGGACTCGGCCGGTCTGACTGAAACTACGCGCTATTACTGGAAAGTAGAGGCATACAATCCGTTCGGCGCCAAAACATCATCAACTTATTCCTTTGTAACCGGACCAATAAGCTCTTACACCATCACGCCCACCGCCACCACCATCACAGCCGGCAACAGCGTGACCATGACCATCACAGCCTATAATTCCAGCAATGCGCTGGTGACCTCGCATAATCCATTTACCCTGACCATGAACTCCGGCGCCGGACTGACCTATTATACCGACAGTTTCTTAAACACTATCAACCCCACCGGCACTTATACCATGACCAACGGTACGGCCGCAATTTATGTGCGGATAACCCTGGCCGGCTCAATAACCATTACAGCCACGGACCGGGCCGGACGCGTCAAGGCGTCTCCGGCACTCACAGTCAATGCCAGTGCCATCGCTGCCGTGGTCGTCTCGGGAGCCACTACCATCACCTCAAGCATAGAGTCATCTGCCTATACGGCCATATCCTATGACATCAATAGTAATATTATTCCGGACACCTACACCTGGACCAAGGCCAATAATACCGGCTCGGCCAATCTCAGTGTGGACAAACTCACCGGCGCATTATCAGGCACGGTCACCATCACCGCCACATCAAATAGCGTACCAACCAAGTCCGGCGGCCAGACCGTCACGGTCATCCCCGGCGCCATCGCTACAGTCACAGTGACCGGCCCTGACCAGATTACATCTGGCGTGGAAACATCATCATACACCGCGGCCTCGCGCGACGCCGCCGGTAACACAATATCAGATACCTACACCTGGTCTAATTCCAATGGCTCCGGCTCGGCCACTCGCAGTATTGATAAACTCACCGGAGTCCTGTCTGGCACAGCCATTATCACCGCCACCTCAGTTACGGCCCCGACTACATCCGGAGGTAAAACAGTCGCCGTCATCCCCGGCGCGATTGCCACAGTCACGGTAACTGCGCCCACCGGTTCCATCTCATCCGGCGTAGAAACCACCTGCACAGCCGCATCCAAAGATGCCGCCGGTAATACCGTCGCCGATATATTCACCTGGACCAAGGCCAATGACACCGGCACAGCCAATCTGGTTGCCGATAAAATCACCGGCATATCAATCGGCACGGTCACCATTACGGCCACCTCAATGGCGGTTCCGAGCAAATCCGGCAATCGCACGCTGACAGTAGTTCCCGGCACAGTGGCAAATGTCACGGTGACCGGCTCGGACTCAATTGCCTCAGGCTTAGAATCAACCTCATATATTGCGGTGGCCCGCGACGCCGCCGGCAACACCGTATCAGATACCTGCAACTGGTCTAACGCCAATGGCACCGGCTCAGCCACCCGTAATATTGATAAACTCACCGGCGTATTATCCGGCACGGTCACCATCACCGCCACCTCGGTGGCAGCTCCAACCAAAGCCGGCAACAAGATGGTCACGGTCCTGCCCGGTGCAGTTGCTACAGTCACTGTCACCGGCTCTACCACAATTACCTCCGGCGTAGAATCAACCTCATATATTGCGGTGGCCCGCGATGCCGCCAATAATACTGTGGCGGATACATTCACCTGGTCTGATTCTAATGGCACCGGCTCGGCTAATCTCAACGTGGATAAACTCACCGGCGCATTATCAGGCACGGTCACCATCACCGCCACTTCAGTTACGGACCCGACTAAATCCGGCGGCAAGACCGTCACCGTCATCCCCGGCGCTATCGCTACAATCACTGTCACCGGCTCTGACCCGATTACCTCAGGAATACAATCTTCATCATATACCGCCACCTCTACAGATGCAGCCGGCAATTTTATCGCGGACACCTATACCTGGACCAAGGCAAATGGCACCCCTGGCTCGGCTACCCTCATATCTTCAACGACCTGGGCTAAATTGACCGGTGTAATATCAGGCACGGTCACCATTACGGCCACCTCGGTCTCGGCTTCAACCAAATCCGGCGGTAAAACAGTCACCGTCATCCCCGGCGCGGTTAATTCTGTTACGGTGGCCACTCCGCCTGTTTCCATACCATCTACTGTGGAATACACCTGTACCGCCACCTCCAGGGACGCGGCCACTAACATTACCCCGGATACCTATACCTGGACTGAGTCCAACGGCACCGGTACGGCCACGCTCGATGTAGATAAACTCACCGGCATATCAGTCGGCACGGTCACCGTCACCGCTACCTCGGTGGCTGACCCGGCCAAGAAAAGCAACCGGACCATCACCATAGTTCCGGGCGGCATAACTTATTACACGGTCGTGCCGGCCAATTATTCCGTGATATCCTGGAGCACCCAAACCGCTATTGTCACCGCCAAGGATGCCGGTGATAATACGGTCAGCACATCCACGGACATCACCATCACCAGCGCCGTGGTCACGGCCACGCCGGCCATCACCTTCTATACTAATAGTTCATATGTCGTCAGCACCAGCAATTATACATTAACGAACGGCATAGCCACTATTTATTACCGGGCCAGGCACGACGGAACACCGCCGGACGGATTCACCATCACCGCCCGGGACATCAATAACAATGAAGGCACCTCGGACACAATCACCGTGAGTAACCTGACCGGTCCGGCTAATAAGTTGCTCTGGGTCAATCAGCCGACCTCTCCTCAAACCGCGGGCAGCGCCTGGCCCGCCTTTAATATTGAAATCCTGGACAGTTTCGGCAACCGCTGTATCACTAACAGCTCTACGGTAGTAACAATGGTCATCGCCTCAGGCACGGCCGGATTCGCTTCCGGCTATACAACCACGGCATCATCCGGACTGGCAACCTTTAGCGCGCTTAAATACAATAAAGCCGAGGGCATTACCATCCGGGGCACCTCAACCGGTCTGATATCAACAGCCAACACCGGAACTATCACCGTAAACCCGGCCACGGCCAGCGTTCTGGCCTTTGTCCAGCCGCCGAGCAATACCACAGCCGGAAACACCATCGCGCCGGCCGTGACCGTCCGGGTCAGAGACGACTACAGCAACCTCATATCCGGCATATCCGTGTCCGTCACTGTTACCAACGGCACGGCCCTAACCGGCACGCTCAGCCAAACCAGCAACAGCTCGGGCATTGCCTCATTCAATAACCTGAGTATGACCCTGTCCGGGACCTACGCCTTGAGCGCCTCGGCTACCGGATGCACCACCACTGCCTCCAGTAATTTCACCATCAATCCGGCCGCGGCTAATAATATCCTCTTTGTCCAGCAACCGACTGACACCACTGCCGGTCAGACCATCGCGCCGGGCGTGACCGTCCGGGTCCGGGATATCTACAGCAATCCTGTCCCGTCTGTCCCGGTATCAATTACCACCACCAATGCCGCGCTCATGGCCGGCACGCTCAACCAGTCCAGTGATTCATCCGGCATCGCCACCTTTAATAACCTGAGCATCACCCTGACCGGGACCTATGCCCTGAGCGCCACAGCCAGCGGCGTAACTACAATAACCTCTGATAATTTCACCATCAATCCGGCCACGGCCTCGAAACTGCTCTGGGTAACACAACCAACCTCGCCCCAGACCGCCGGCAGCGCCTGGGCTTCATTCAGCGCCGAGATTACCGACCAGTATAATAACCGGGTCATCACAAATGCCAGTGTCACATTAGTCACCGCCACCGGCACTACCGGATTTGCCTCAGGCGCCACCATAGCCGCATCCAACGGACTGGCTACGTTTACCGCTGCCACCTACAACCGGGCCGAGACCATCACCATCCGGGCCACATCCGGCTCGCTAACTCAGAGCCCGGCCAGCAATAGCATTACCATTAATCCGGCATCAGTCAATAACCTGGCCTTTGTCCAGCAACCAACCTCAGCCTCAGCCGGAAGCATTATTATTCCGGCCATGACCGTGCGGGTCAGTGATGCCTATAACAATATCGTGCCGGATATCCAGGTCTCACTCACCACCACTAATGGAACGGCAATGAACGGCTCGCTTACCAATCCCAGCGATGGAGCGGGCCTGGCCTCATTTAACAATCTGAGCATGACCATAGCCGGCGCCTATACCCTGAGCGCCACGGCCCTATCCGGCGCAATAAGCGCAACATCAAATGCGTTTAATATCAACACAACCACGGCTGATAACATGATTATGGTCCAGCAACCGGCTGACACCACTGCCGGACAGAATATCACGCCGGCCGTGACAATCCGGGTCAGGGACCAATCCGGTAACCCGGTATCCAATACCACGGTCTCACTCGTCACCACTAATGGCACGACCATATCCGGCACGCTCATCCAGACCAGTGATTCATCCGGCATCGCCACATTTAACGATTTAAGTATCACCTTAACCGGCACCTATGCCTTGAGCGCTTCAACCGGCGGCCTGACCACCATAACCTCCGGCAACTTCACCATCAATCCGGCTAATGCCGTTAAACTGCTCTGGGTATCACAGCCCATCTCGCCCCAACTTGCCGGCAGTTCATGGGCTTCATTCAGCGCCGAGATTACCGACCAGTATAATAACCGGGTAATTACTAATGCCAATGTCACAATAATAACCGTCACCGGCACAACTGGATTTGCCTCGGGCAATACCGTGGCCGCATCCAGCGGACTGGCTACCTTCACCGTGGCCACCTATAACCGGGCTGAGACCATCACGGTCCGGGCCGCCTCCGGCGCGCTGACCGCCACCTCAGCCAGCAATAATATCCTGGTTAATCCGGCATCGCCCAATAAGCTGGCGTTCATCCAGCAACCCACTGATGCAATCTCAGGCGCGGCATTCTCGCCAATAGTTACCGTCATCATCCGCGACCTCTACGACAATAATATACCTACAGCCGTTAATCCGGTCTCTCTGACCGTCAGCGCCGGGTCAACCCTGTCCGGCTCAACCACCGGAATCGTGGCATCTAACGGAGTAGCTACATTTACCCCCACACTCATCACTGGTGTGGGGATAAACCGAGTATTAACCGCTACTTCTGCGGGCTTGATATCTGTAACCTCAAATCCATTCTCGATCACGGCATACGGCACACTTGGTCAGCTTGTCTTTGGTCAGCAGCCAACCAATACCCAGGCCGGAAATATTATCTCTCCAGCTGTTACGCTTCTGACCAAAGACATATATGGTAACCCTATTCCTAATGTCCCAGTTTCAATTACCGTTAACGGCGGCATTACCATGAGCGGCACTCTTACTAGAAACAGCGACTCATCCGGTATCGCTACATTCAATGATTTGAGTATCAGTGTGGTGGGCAACGGTTATCGCCTGAACGCCGCGGCTCAGTCCGGGTCAATATTTACATGGGTACTATCAAGTACATTTAATATACTGTCATCGGGCGCAGTGCCCCTGATTACCGCTACGCCGGCCTCGCCTATCAGCATCACCGGCGCCACCTTAAACGGCATCGTCAATCCCAACGGATTCAGCACTGATTACTACTTTGAATGGGGCACCACTATTACCTACGGTAACACGACCTCTATCCAAAATGCTGGCTCCGGCACAAGTAATGTGCCGGTCAGCATCACCTTAACCACCCTGGCCGCCAGCACCACTTACTACTTTAGATTAAGGGCTACCAATTCCATCGGCACCACCTATGGCTCAAACCAAACATTTACCACCTATCCCGGATATCGCGGCTCCGGCGCTGACGGCCCGCTGGTCGTCGCCGGCACATTCAATATCAATGTCAATTACACTGGTCTCCGAAGCCAGCCGGACGCCTGGAACTCGCGCGTCTCGGCATTGACTGCCGATACCGCCACCGTTCTAAACGCCCCGACCTCCGGCGCCTTAAATATCGGTGACGAAATAATTATCATTTCCCTGAAAGGCTCATCCGCCGCCTTTACTAACACCGGCAATTATGAATTCCTGCGCGTCCTGGCTGTGACCGATACCCTCATCACCTTTGCCTGGCCCAAAATCAGGTTCTACGGCGAAGGCGCCAGTAATGACACCAATGTCGGCTCTACCCAGTTCGTCATGCTCCAGCGCGTACCTAACTATTCCTCTGTGTCAGTGCCCTGGGATACCATCATGACCTGCAACGCATGGAACGCCGCCATCGGCGGGGTTCTGGCATTCCGGGCACTCACTACAGTCTCAGTCGGCTCAACCGATACCCCGACCATAACCCGCACCGCCTATATCAGCGCCTATGGTTCAGGCCTTCGGGGCGGCACCGGAGTAGCTAACGGTTCTTATGCACCGGCCGGCGAGACCTATTTCGGCGGGCTGTATTCATCAGGCGGTAGAGCTTCATCTATGAGTGGTTCTAGTGGCGTCGCATCACCTAATCCGGGCGGCGGCGGCGGCGGCGCCGGCAGTAACGACTTTACTACGGCTTTTGTCGGTTCAAACGGCACTACTGGCCCGGCTGGCGGCGGCGGCGGCGCGGCATAT
>Ga0208373_1002553_pt1 | contig 19847 bp, 15 predicted proteins | sample RifOxyC2_FD_184036 | JGI IMG/M metagenome (GOLD analysis project Ga0208373, IMG submission 184036) | Soil microbial communities from Rifle, Colorado - Rifle Oxygen_injection C2 (SPAdes) | ecosystem: Environmental > Terrestrial > Deep subsurface > Rock core/Sediment | place: Rifle, Colorado... | reverse complement strand
GAATTGCTCATGCGCGCTGCCATGCCGCAAACCCTGGTGCTCGACGACAGTTGTCCGCCGCTGGATTTCAGGCGCGCCAATGCCGAACGCCAGCTGTTTGGTTTTTGTTACACCCAGCTCAGCGCCGCACTGGCCCGGCAGGCGCAACTGCCACAGACCCTGTGCGACGCGCTGGCCTATGCCGATGTCCCGTTTGACAACGACGCTTACGAACCGCTGGCGGGTGTGCTGCACCTGGCACAGTGGCGTGCCCGAGCCAACCATCTTGGCCTGCAAAAAAACGCTTTGACGGTCACCTTCCCGTCGCTGGTGGCAGAAATGTTGGGGCTTGACATTGACATGGTGTTGCAGCAGGACCCCATTGACTGGTCGCGCCAGGTGAGCGCGTACATGCCGCTGGCAACGCAAACCTGATTGACCGTGATGCGCGCGCTTGACATCGGTCGGCCTGGCGCAGTTGGATGATGCGTGTTGCCAGCCCACACTTCGCGGCAACGACAAGCCTGATGCCTGTGCTGCTGGGTGTGTTGCTGGGCAACGCCTTGCAATTGCAGCAAGCGGCGCTGATGTCGGCCAATGCCTATCTGCTGGGTTGTGTGCTGGGCCTGTTGCTGTTGGGGTTGAGTCTGCGACGGCGCTGGTCAGCCGTGTCTTGGGGCTTGATTGGGGTGGCTTGTGCCGTGCTTGCTTTCGCCAGCACCGGCTGGCGGGCACAGTATTTTGCTGGCCAGGCTCTGTCACCCGCGCTGGAGGGCCGCGACATTGCCGTGATCGGGGTGGTGGCCGCCATGCCACAGCACTTTGAGGGTGGTGTGCGTTTTCGGCTTGACCTGGAGTCCGCCAGCCTGGCGGGTCAGCCGCTGCGTTTGCCGCCGCGGTTGGAGTTGGGTTGGTATGCCGGTGTTTTCGCCCGCGGTGATGGTCCCGGCGAGCTGCTGGGTGAGCTGCAGCGCCTGCCGGCACCACTGCAGGCCGGCGAGCGCTGGCACATGACGGTGCGCCTGAAAGCCCCGCACGGCGCCGTCAACCCGCATGGTTTTGACCATGAGTTATGGCAGTGGGAGCAGGGTGTACAGGCCACCGGTTATGTCCGTGCCGGCCCCAGGGACCCACCGCCCGAGCGCCTGGAATTCACCTGGCAGCACCCGGTGCAATGGGCGCGCGGCCAGGTGCGCGACCAGATTTTGTTGCGGCTCGCCGAGTCGCCGTCGGCTGGCCTGATTGCCGCGCTGGTGGTCGGCGACCAGGCTGCCATCGACCGCGCCGACTGGGATGTGTTTCGGGCCACCGGGGTGGCGCACCTGATGAGTATTTCGGGTTTACACATCACCATGTTTGCCTGGGCCTCGGCGCTGGCGCTGGGCTGGTTGTGGCGGCGCTCTGCCCGGCTGTGTTTGTGCTGGCCTGCACCTACAGCGGCGTTGCTGGGTGGCATGGCACTGGCCACGGCCTATGCCCTGTTCAGCGGCTGGGGGGTGCCGGCGCAGCGCACCGTGCTGATGCTTGCCACGGTGGGCAGCTTGCGACTGCTGGGTTTGCGCTGGCCCTGGCCACAGGTCTGGTTGCTGGCTTGTGCGGTGGTGGTGCTGTTGGACCCCTGGGCGCTGCTGCAGGCCGGCTTCTGGTTGAGTTTTGTGGCGGTGGGTGTGCTGTTCGCCACCGATGCCGGTCTGGCACCGGCCAGCAGCATCGGTATTCGGGCGCGTTTGCTGGCCTTGCTGCGCGAGCAGTGGGTGATCACCCTGGCGCTGACACCTTTGAGTTTGTTGCTGTTTGGCCAGGTTTCTCTGGTGGGACTGTTGGCCAACGCGCTGGCGATTCCGTGGGTCACGCTGGTGGTGACGCCGCTGGCCATGCTGGGTGTATTGCTGCACCCACTGTGGGATCTGGCCGCCGGGGCCATAGGGATGTTGGCGCAGCTGTTGCACGGCTTGGCGCAGTGGCCATGGGCCAGCGTGAGCCTGGCGCAAGCGCCGTGGTGGGCGGGTGTGGCCGGTGTGTTGGGTGGCCTGGTGCTGGCGCTTCGGCTGCCCTGGCCGCTGCGCTTGGGGGGTGTGCCGCTGCTGCTGCCGGTGTTGTTTTGGCAGGCTCCGGTGATTGCCGTCAATGAATTTTCCCTGCTGGGCGCCGACATCGGGCAGGGCAACGCCGTGCTGGTGCGTACCGCCCACCACGCCTTGCTTTATGACGCGGGTCCGGCGTACAGCCGTGAAAGTGATGCCGGCCACCGGGTGCTGGTACCGCTGATGCGTTCGCTCGGGGTGCGCCTGGACATGCTGGTGCTGAGCCACCGTGACACCGACCACACCGGCGGCGCCAGGACGGTGTTTGCGGCGCAGCCGCAAGCCAAATTGCTGGCTGCGCTTGAACCAGGGCATGCTTTGCTGGCGCTTTGGCCGGCCAGCCGTTGTGAGGCCGGGCAACGTTGGCAGTGGGATGGCGTTGACTTTGAAGTGCTGCACCCGTTGGCCACGGACTACGGTGACGTTCGCAAAACCAACGCCATCAGTTGCTCCCTGCGTATTTCCAACGGGGCACACGCGGCGCTGTTGGTGGGTGACATTGAGCAGGCGCAAGAGGGCCAATTGGTGGCCAGAGCCGAGGCCGGTGCAAGCCTGCCCAATTATCCGTCGGGGCGTTTGCGTGCCGATGTGTTGCTGGTGCCGCACCACGGCAGTAAAACATCGAGTACGACCGCTTTTCTTGCGGCCGTGCAACCCCGTTTTGCGATCTTGCAAGCGGGCTACAGAAACCGCTTTGGCCATCCGGCCAGCCCCGTTTTGGTGCGCTACGCTGCGCATGGTGTCAACATCTTTGATACGCCTCATTGTGGTGCAGCAAGCTGGCAGTCATGGGAACCCGATAAAGTGCAGTGTGCCCGTGAGGTACAAAAACGCTATTGGCACCATGTTCCAGTCAGTTGAGGACAGAGCCAAAGATCTGTCCCGCAAGGTTTAGTCAGTTGAGGACAGAGCTAAAGATCTGTCCCGCAAGGTTTAGTCAGTTGAGGACAGAGCTAAAGATCTGTCCCGCAAGGTAACAAGTGGCCTAAAGTTTGCTAAGTACAGTGCAGGAGTAAAAATGATGCAGAAATTCGACGAGATGTATACCCAGTTGCCCTATGAGTTTTTCACGCACGGGGCAAAAATTCGGGACCATTACAGAATATACGACGAGTGGCTGGCGCGTCAGCCGGGCAATATGATGGCCAAGCGGCGTGAAGAGGCCGAAATGATCTTTCGCCGTGTTGGCATCACTTTTGCGGTTTATGGTGAAAAAGACGAGGAAGGTGCGGGCACCGAACGGCTGATCCCCTTCGACCTGATCCCCCGTATCATCCCGGCCCACGAATGGCGCGACATGGAGCATGGCCTGGAGCAGCGTGTGACCGCCCTGAACCGGTTTTTGCACGACATTTACCATGACCAGGAGATCCTCAAGGCGGGCTTGATTCCGCGTGAGCAAATCGAGCAAAACGCCCAGTTCCGCCCGCAAATGATGGGTGTGGACCTGCCCAACAACGTGTATTCGCAAATTTCAGGCATCGACATCGTGCGCGCGCCAGATGCCAAGGGTAACGGCGAATACTACGTGCTTGAAGACAACCTGCGCGTGCCAAGCGGGGTGAGCTACATGCTGGAAGACCGCAAGATGATGATGCGGCTGTTTCCCGACCTGTTCAGTGCCCATCGCGTGGCTCCCATTGCCCATTACCCGGACCTGTTGCTGGAAACCCTGCGCCAAAGCAGTCCGGCCACCACGGCCGAGCCCACCGTGGTGGTGCTCACGCCGGGCATGTACAACAGCGCCTATTTTGAACACGCGTTTCTGGCGCAGCAAATGGGCATTGAACTGGTCGAAGGGCAGGATTTGTTTGTTAAAGACAACTTTTGCTACATGCGCACCACCCGTGGCCCGCAGCGTGTGGATGTGATCTACCGCCGCGTTGACGACGACTTTCTTGACCCCAATGTGTTCCGACCCGCATCCACCCTGGGCTGTGCCGGCCTACTGGACGTCTACAAGGCGGGTCACATCAACATCTGCAACGGTGTTGGCACCGGTGTGGCGGACGACAAGTCGATCTACCCCTATGTGCCCAAAATGATCGAGTTTTACTTGGGTGAAAAACCCATCCTGAACAACGTGCCCACCTACATGTGTCGCAACAAGGACGAGTTGTCCTATGTGATTGCCAACATGAAAGACCTGGTGGTCAAGGAAGTGCACGGTGCAGGCGGTTACGGCATGCTGGTCGGCCCCGCCGCCACCAAGGCCGAGGTCGAAGACTTCAAGAAGGCGGTGCTGGCCAACCCGAGCGGCTACATCGCCCAGCCTACCCTGAGCTTGTCGAGCTGCCCGACGTTTGTGGAAAGTGGTATTGCCCCGCGCCACATTGACCTGCGGCCCTATGTGTTGTCGGGCAAGACCGTACAAATGGTGCCGGGCGGTCTGACACGCGTGGCGCTCAAGGAGGGCTCGCTGGTGGTCAATTCGTCGCAGGGCGGCGGCACCAAAGACACCTGGATTCTGGAGGACGAAGCCTCGCCCGTGCAGGCTGCGCAGTCGCAGACTCAGTCCTAGCCGTAGCCCGGATGAAGTGCAACGCAATCCGGGAACCAGGAAACAGGAACTTAGATAGTTAGTCAGATACCGGAGAATAGAAATGCTTTCAAGAACCGCCGACCACCTTTTCTGGATGAACCGCTACACCGAGCGCGCTGAGAATACGGCACGGCTGCTCGATGTGAATTACCAGACCTCGCTGTTGCCGCAATCTGAAGCGGTCGCGCAGGCGGGCTGGCAGGGGCTGTTGTCCATCAGCGAGTTGCTGCCTGCCTACAAGGAAAAACATGACGTGATCCGGGCCAAGGAGGTGATGGACTTCATGGTCAAGGACGAGCGCAACCCCTCCAGCATTGTGTCGTGCCTGAGCGCGGCGCGAGAGAATGCGCGTGCCGTGCGTGGCACACTCACCACCGAGGTCTGGGAAACCCAGAACCAGACCTGGCTGGAAGTCAAGCGCATGATCAAGCAGGGCGACTTTGAAGCCGACCCGTCGCAGTTTTTTGAGTGGGTCAAGTTCCGCTCGCACCTGTCACGCGGCGTCACGGTGGGCACCATGTTGATGGACGAAGCGCTGCACTTCATGCGTTTGGGCACCTTTCTGGAGCGCGCCGACAACACGGCCCGCCTGGTCGATGTGAAGTTTCACGCGGTCGAGAGCGACTTTTATGGCACCGCCAATGGCAAAGACCTGGAGTACGACTTCTACCACTGGAGCGCAATTTTGCGCAGCGTCAGCGGTTTTGAGGTTTACCGCAAGGTCTACCGGGACGTGATCCGGCCCGAGCGAGTGGCTGAATTGTTGATTTTGCGCCCCGACATGCCGCGCTCATTACACGCCAGTTTGAACGAGGTGGTGGGTAATTTACGCATGGTGGCCAACGACCAGTCGAGTGAAACCCAGCGCCGCGCTGGCAAGCTGCGCGCCGAGTTGCAATATGGCCGTATTGACGAAATTCTGGCCACGGGTCTGCACGCCTACCTGACCCAGTTTCTGGACCGCGTCAACGACTTGGGCGCCCACATCAGCCGGGACTTTCTGGTGCCGGTGCCAGCCTGAGCGGGTCAGGGTGCCATGGCTTGTGCCACGGCTTGTCCCAGTTCGATCACTGCCATGGCGTAGTAGCTGCTCCAGTTGTAGCGGGTGATGGCGTAAAAATTGTCGGTGCCCGCCACATACACCGGGGGTGCGTCGCCCATTTGTAACTCGATCAGCGCCAGTTTGCCGCTGTGCTGCAGCGCCTCTCCGCTCAGCAGGGCGCCTTTGGCCTGGAAACTGTCGACACTGAAAGTGGGCAGGATGTCGGGCGCCATGAGCGCTGTCATGTCCAGTTTTTGCGCCTCCAGGGTGACCGGAAAATGGGTGGGCAGACCCGGTTGCCAACGGAAGGACTTGAAATAGTTGGCCACAGAACCAATGGCATCGGCCGGGCTGCCGTACAAATCCACCACGCTGTCACCATCAAAATCAATGGCGTACTTGTGCCAGCTTGAGGGCATGAACTGGGGCCAGCCCATGGCACCGGCATAGCTGCCCTTGAGGACCAGTGGATCGTGTCCGCTGCGTTTGGTCCAGCTTAAAAACTGTTCCAGTTCGGTCATGAAATAAGCGCTTCGTTGCACCGCGCGCGGGTGGCTTGCCGGAAAGTCAAAGGCCAGCGTGGCCAGCGCATCCAGCACCCGGAAATTGCCCATGTGCTGGCCATAAATGGTTTCTACACCTAGGACGCCCACAATGATGGCCGCTGGCACGCCGGTTTCAAGCTCGGCCCGGCGTAGCGTGTCGCTGTGGTTTTGCCAGAATGCCACACCGGCGCGAATACGCAGCGGTTCGACAAAACGACTGCGGTACAGCTGCCAGTTTTTGGCTACCCCCACCGCTGGCGGGGTAACGGCTTTGGCAATGGCCGCCACATAGCGGGCCTGGCCAAGGGTCTGGCGCACCCAGACCGGGTCGAGGTCACGGCGCAACGCCATGTCGTCGGCCGCTTGCAAGGCGTCGAGTCGTAGGGCATAACTGGGGCCCGGTACAGCTGCGGGGCTGATGCTGGTTTTGGCCTGCTTTTTAACGTGTTTCGCCGCCATGGCGGCCATGGGCAAAGCGCAGGCAAGCATCAAAAAAAGAGTCGTCAGGCGCCCGCCAATCGGCCGTTGCGCAGCATATAGGGGTGATTTCACTTGGGCCAATGCAGTTGTTTGAGTTCGCGGTGCAGTGCAGCGAGCCGCTGTTTGATGCTGCCGGGATGGGCAGGGTTTGGCGCCGCATAACGCAGCGCCTCCAGCCTGATCAGCCAGTCGGTCCAGGGTTTGACCGCAGGCTGTGGTTGGTTTGATGCGGGCGCTGTGCTGGCCCGCAACTGCAGGGCGATCTGCCGCGGGGTGCTGTTGGCGGCCAGCGCCACCCCCGATTTTTGCAACTGGAGGGCCGCACGTTGCAGCAGGCGCAACCACGGGTCTTGCTGATGGCGCTCCCAGGCGCTCCAGAGGGCAGCCCCCAAACTGGTCAGCACCACGATGGCGCACAACACATAAATCAGGTCTTGCCAGTTGGGCTCTTCGAAGCCGATGTTTTTGAGCAGTTCAAGCTGTTTGACCTGGGTGTAATTGAGCACCCATTGATTCCAGCGGTTGTTGACGGCGTCCCAGGCGGCGCGCATGCTGAGTGCCAGCTCAGGGCTCACGTTGCCCAAAATGGCCGTGGCAATCACACCGCGTGGCGCGGTCAGGCGTTCCAGTGTGCCGGTGCGCCCGGGGGCAACGGCCGAGGTGGGGTCGACCCGCTGCCAACCCTGGCCGTTAATCCAGACTTCGGCCCAGGCGTGGGCATCACTTTGGCGAATGGTCCAGAAATCGTCGACCATGTTTTTTTCGCCGCCCTGGTAACCGGTGACGATGCGTGCCGGCACGTTCAAGGCACGCATCAGGATCACAAAGCTTGACGCAATATGTTCGCAAAAACCCACCTTGCGGTCAAACCAGAATTCGTCGGCACTGTGCTGGCCATACTGGCCCGGCTCCAGCGAGTAGCTGTAGCCGCCGCTGCGCAGACGCTGCATCACCAGCGCCACCCATTGTGCGTTGCTGGAGGTGTTGGCACCGGGTGCGCCTTGCAGTTCGGCGGCCAGTTGCAGGGTGCGCGGGTTAAAACCGGCTGGCAGCGCCAGGTACTCTTGCAGGCCGGGTTGGGCGTCAAGCGGGCCGTGCCGAAAGTTGGGGTAACTCTCGACGTCATAACGCAGCAACTCCGTGACTGGTTGGTCCAGCACCCATTGCAGCTCACGCGTCATGAACGCGCGTTTTCCGACCAGCACAGGGGCTTGCGGCGTGGCGTCGAGTACCAGCAGCCAGGGCAGTTTGTTGGGCTCCAGCGTGACCTGGTAACGGCTGACTGGTCCCTGCACCTGCAGCTCGGCTTGCAAGCGCGAGGCACGGGGCAGAGCAGATTGCCGCGCGCGCCAGGTGCGGCCATCAAAGCTGGAGAGTACCGGGCCGCGAAAGTACAGCGATGACTGCGCTGGCGCATTGCCCTCAAAGCGCACCCGCATGGCCACACTGCCGTCCAGCGCCAGGCTGGCAATATTGCCCACCGTCATGTTGGCCGACAAGCCGCTGCGCCCGGCCATGGCATCACTGGGCAGCCCCCACAGCGGTGACATTCTTGGAAACAGCACAAACAGCAGCACCATGATGGGCGCTCCCAGCAGCGCCATGCCGCCGGCCAGGCGTGCCGCTTGCCATAGCGGTGGTGTGCCCACCGGCATGTGGGCGTTGACCAGTGCGGTCAGCAAGCCCAGCAAGGCCACCAGCATGGCCGCCGCCGTGAGCAGCGACTGCGAGTAAAAGAAATTGGTCAGCAATAAAAAGAAACCCAGGAAAAAGACGGCAAAAGCATCACGGCGGGCGCGCAGTTCCAGGGTCTTGAGCGCCAGCAGCACCACCACCAGGGTCACGCCGGCGTCGCGTCCCAGGATGGTTTTGAAGGTGATCAGGGTGGCGCCCAGGCACAGGGCCAGCAAGCCCAGCAGCCACCACCGCGACGGCAGGGTCTGGTTGCGCCAGGCCAATACCGCACGCCAAGCCATCACGGCGGCCGTGACCAGGCTGCACCACAGCGGCACTTGTTGGGTCAATGGCGCCACCACCCAGGCGATGACGGCCAGCAAAAACAGGGTGTCGCGGCTGTCGCGCGGCAGGTGGCTCAAGTTGGGCAGTTGCATGGTGACCTCACGCCAGGGCCAGGGCCTGCAGGCAGCGCTGTTGGTGTGCGGCGCCGTTGGCCGGAGAAATTTCTTGCTGCTTCAGGCGCAGTCCGTAGATCAGGCCCAATTTTTCAGCTTGCAGCACCCAGGCACACAAGCGGCTGAGCTGGGCCTCGGGCTGGTTCAGGGCGGTGTGGTGCTGGTCCAGCCACAGCGTTTGCTGTTGCAGTGTCTGGCTGTCGCGGCTGACCAGTTCGCCGGTTTTGGCAGCCTTTTTCCAGACGATGGTTTTCAGGGCATCGCCACGGCGGTAGACGCGCAGGCCATCGGGTTCGCCCTGAATGGCTGTGGCGATGGCGTGGGCGCTGCCTTCGTGGGCCTGGCCCTGTGGCAGTGGCGCCGACGGCACTTCAGGTGTCGGATACACCAGCACCTGGGCCGCTGGTCGCCACAGGGTCCAGACCCGAAAGGTCCCAAGCGGAAAACGCGTCTCGGCCGTCAAGCAGGGGAGCCGGTGCAAACCCCGCTGTGGTGGCATAAAAGCCAGGTTGACCACGGCACTGGCCTGGCCCGCCACATCGGTCCAGGCCCACTGCTGCGCGCCCAGCACCGCCAGGCCAATGCCGTAACGCGTACGTTTGCGGGTGTTGTGCAAATGGACGCTGAAAATGGCGGGGGCGCCCAAATAAAGAGCCTCTGGCGCGATCAGGCTCATGCTCAGGCCGCGCAGGCTGCCGTGCCCGATATGCATACTCACCAGGGCGCTGCCAGCCAGCAAAAAAGTCAGCAAATAACCCAGGTTGAGCTGGTAGTTGATGGACGCTACCAGCAGCACCAGCAGCGTCACGCCCAGCATCAAACCCGCCCGGGTGGGCAGGATGTACACGTTGCGCTGGTTCAGGGTGACACGATCAGTGAGCGGCAAACGGTTCTGCCACCAGCGCGCCATTCTTGCCTGAAGATGGGCCAGCGGATGACGCCAGGGGTTCGGCAGGGTGTTCAAGGCAGTGGCACCGCTTCCATCATGGCGCGCACCTGCTCCAGGGCACCGCGTCCGGCCTGGCTCAGCGGCACCAGGCGATGGGCAATGGTTTGCGGCAGGATGGCCCGCACATCGTCGGGCGCCACATAACTGCGTCCGCTTAGCAAGGCGCGGGCTTTGCCCGCGCGCAGCACCGCCATACCGGCGCGCGGACTCAAACCCTGCACAAACCAGTGGCCACTGCGGGTGGCCTGGATCAGGTCTTGTACGTAGTCCAGCAGCGGCTCGGCGGCGTGTACCGCTTGCACCTGTGCCTGCAAGGCCTGCAATTCGTCCTGGGTCAGCAGGCTTGGCAAGGCTTCTACCAACGAGCGGCGGTCGTGCCCCATGAGCAGCTCGCGCTCGGCCCCGCGGTCCGGGTAACCCAGCGAGATGCGCATCAGAAACCGGTCCAGCTGCGACTCGGGCAGCAGGTAGGTGCCCAGTTGGTCGTGCGGGTTTTGCGTGGCGATGACAAAAAATGGCACCGGCAGTGGCCGCGTTTCGCCTTCGATCGTGACCTGCTTTTCTTCCATGGCCTCCAGCAGGGCGCTTTGGGTTTTGGGGCTGGCACGGTTGATCTCATCGGCCAGCAGTACCTGGGCAAACAGCGGGCCGGGGTGAAAGATGAACTGTTCCAGGCCGCGGTCATACACCGATACACCTGATAAATCACTGGGCATCAGGTCCGAGGTAAATTGCACCCGCGAAAACTGCAGGCCAAAGGTGCGTGCCAGGGCATGGGCGAGGGTGGTTTTTCCAACCCCCGGCACGTCTTCGATCAGCAGGTGGCCGCCGGCCAGCAGGCAAGCCACGCAATCTTGAGTTTGATCAAATTTACCCACAATGACCGTGTTAAGCTGATCTACCAGAGATTTAAGTTTGAGTTGTATGTCCATGGGCTGCACCATATCAAAAATTTAGCGAGGAGACAGTCTCAAATGACGATGACCGGATACTTTACTCACCCAAGTTGCCGCAAACACGAAATGATGCCGGGCCACCCCGAGTGCCCGGAGCGGCTTGATGCCATTGATGATCGCCTGCTTATTTCAGGCCTGGACGTGGCGTTGGTCCGGCGCGAAGCCACGGCGGCTGCGGTGTCAGACATTGAGCTGGCGCACGACCGCATGTACGTGGCTGCCATCCGCGGTTTGAACGCCGAACTCAAGGAGCAAATTGCAGCGGGTGGCCACGATCAACTGCAGATTGACCCCGACACCAGCATCAATATCCATACTTGGGAGGCTGCGCTCAATGCCGCCGGCGCGGCCATTGACGCCACCGATGCGGTGCTGGCTGGCGAAATGAAAACCGCCTTTTGTGCGGTGCGCCCGCCAGGTCACCATGCCTGTCGCAGCAAGGCGGGGGGTTTTTGCTTTTTCAACAACGTGGCGATTGCCGCCAAGTACGCGCTGGAGCGTCATAACCTGCAACGTGTCGCTATTGTTGACTTTGACGTGCATCACGGCAACGGCACCGAAGACATCGTGGCCGGTGACGACCGCATCTTGATGGTGAGTTTCTACCAACATCCGTTTTACCCGATGGACTGGGTGCATTCCAGTGCCAAAAACCTGGTCAACCTGCCGGTGCCGGCCTATACCAAGGGCATGGAGATTCGTGACATGATCGAAGTCGCCTGGATCCCCCGGCTCGAAGCATTTCAGCCTGAGATGATCTTTATCAGCGCCGGTTTTGACGCGCACCGTGAAGACGACATGGGGCAACTCGGGCTGGTCGAGCAGGACTACGCCTGGATCACCAGTCGCATCATGGACGTGGCGCGGCGCCATGCCAAGGGCCGCATTGTGAGTTGCCTGGAAGGCGGTTATGTGATGAGTGCGCTGTCGCGCAGCGTCGAGGCACATATCCGGGTGCTGGCGGATGTCTGAACCTGCGATTGCCGACCTGGAGGGCTGGCTGGCGGCCTTGAGCCAGACCAGCGTGCTGATCGAGTTGGGCGCCCTGCTGGCTTGTGGCGTGTTGGCCTGGCTGCTGGCACGTCTGGTGTCCAAAGCTTTTGTGGAGCGCGAGCTCAATTCCATCATGTTCGGGCGCCGCATTGTTGATGGTGTGCTTTTTCCAGCCCTGCTGCTGTGTCTGGCCTATGCCGCGCGCAAGCTGCTGGTCATGAGCATGCCATTGGCGCTGTTCAAGCTGGCCATTCCGGTGCTGATCTCGCTGTTGGTGATCCGGCTTGGCGTCAAGGTGTTGCAGGCGGCGTTTAATGACACGCCCTTGATTCGTTTGCTGGAGCGCAGTATTTCCTGGATTGCCTGGTTGGCTATGGTGCTCTGGGTCAGCGGCTTGTTGCCGCTGGTGATGGACGAGCTGGACCAGATCAGCTGGGCGGTAGGGGGCGCCCAGTTGTCGGTGCGCAAGATCATTGAAGGCACCCTGACGGCCGGCCTGGTGCTGATCATCAGCTTGTGGATTTCGTCTGCCATCGAGGCCAGGTTGCTGCGCAAGGCGACGGGCGGTGAGTTGAGTCTGCGCAAGGCCTTTAGCAATGCCGCCCGGGCGCTGCTGATGTTTGTCGGCCTGTTGCTGGCCTTGTCTGCCGTTGGCATTGACCTGACGGCGCTGTCGGTACTGGGCGGTGCGATTGGCGTGGGTATTGGTTTTGGCCTGCAAAAGCTGGCCGCCAATTACGTGTCGGGTTTTGTCATTCTGGCCGAGCGCAGCATGCGTATTGGCGACAGTGTACAGGTTGACAATTTCAGCGGCGTCATCACCGAAATCAATGCGCGCTACACCGTGATCCGCTCGCTCAGCGGCCGTGAATCCATTGTGCCCAACGAGATGCTGATTACCAGCCGGGTTGAAAACCTGTCTCTGGCTGACCCCAAGGTCTGGCAGTCCACCAATGTGTCGGTCGCGTATGACAGCGATGTCGACCTGGTGTCGCGTTTGCTGATGCAGGCGGCTGCCGCGCAGGAACGGGTGCTGGCGGATCCTGGCCCTTCGGTGGTTTTACTGGCCTTTGGCGCAGATGGCCTGGAATTCAGGCTGGGTTACTGGATAGGTGACCCCGAAAACGGCAGCGACAATCTGCGTTCCTTGATCAATCTGGACATCTTGCGGCTGCTGCGCGAACATCACATTGAGATTCCCTACCCGCAGCGCGTCATTCACCAGCGGGTCGTTTCAGCCGCATGATGGTGCGGTGCGTATAATAAAAGCACGGTCGTTCTTTTTTTGAAAATTGTGAAGAATGTTGTTGCAGCGGTCATGCTGGTCGTTGCGGCCGCATAGAATGCCCGAGTTGACGTGCACGTCAATCAAATTGACATCGGTACGATGCGTTTTTGCCTAATTTTTAACCATCTGGAAAGAGACAGTTATGAAAGTCCTGGTCGCAGTCAAGCGTGTGGTGGACTACAACGTGAAGGTCCGCGTGAAGTCGGACAACACGGGTGTAGACACCGCCAACGTCAAAATGAGCATGAACCCGTTTGACGAAATCGCCATCGAAGAAGCCGTGCGTTTGCGAGAAAAAGGCGTCGCCACCGAGATCATTGCCGTGTCTTGTGGCGTGACACAGTGCACAGAGACCCTGCGCACCGCCATGGCCATTGGCGCTGACCGTGCCATCCTGGTCGAAACCTCTGAAGAACTGCAACCCCTGGCGGTGGCCAAATTGCTGAAAGCGTTGGTCGACAAAGAACAACCCGGTTTGATCATCCTGGGCAAACAGGCGATTGATGACGACTGCAACCAGACCGGTCAAATGCTCGCAGCGCTGGCCGATCTGCCCCAAGTCGCCTTTGCCAGCAAAGTCGACATCGCGGATGGCAAAGCCACGGTGTCGCGTGAAATCGACGGAGGCTCGGAAACCCTGAGCGTCACGCTGCCCGCCGTCGTCACCGCCGACCTGCGTTTGAACGAACCCCGTTACGTCACCCTGCCCAACATCATGAAGGCCAAGAAAAAGTCGCTCGAGGTGTTCAAACCCGAAGACCTCGGCGTTGACGTGAGCCCGCGCATCAAAACCCTCAAAGTGTGTGAGCCGCCCAAACGCAGCGCCGGTGTCAAAGTGCCCGACGTGGCCACGCTGGTAGCCAAACTCAAGACAGAAGCGAAGGTGATCTAAATGACGACTCTTGTAATTGCAGAACACGACAACGCCTCCCTCAAGCCCGCCACCCTCAACACTGTCACTGCCGCGCTTCAGTGCGGCGGCGACGTGCATGTGCTGGTCGCAGGCCACAACGCCGGCCCGGCTGCGGCTGCCGCTGCCCAGATTTCCGGTGTCACCAAAGTGCTGCACATCGACGCCGAATCACTGGCGTACGGCATTGCAGAAAACCTCACGGCCCAAATCGTCGCCCTGGCCACCGGCTACAGCCACCTGCTGTTCCCGGCCACCGCCTCAGGCAAGAACGTGGCACCCCGCGTGGCCGCCAAGCTCGACGTGGGTCAACTCTCTGACGTCACCAAAGTGCTCAGTGCTGACACCTTTGAGCGCCCCATTTACGCTGGCAACGCCATTGCCACCGTGCAAAGCGTGGATGCCATCAAGGTTCTCACCGGCTTTGATGCCGCCGCACTGGGTGGCTCGGCCGCCATGGAAAGCCTTGCAGCGCAAACCGTGCCCGGCAACACCAGCTACCTTGGTTCGGAGATCGCCAAAAACGACCGACCCGAGCTCACCGCCGCCAAAATCATCGTCAGCGGTGGCCGCGCACTGGGGTCACAAGAAAAGTTCAACGCACTCATGACCCCGCTGGCCGACAAGCTCGGTGCCGCCATCGGTGCCAGCCGCGCGGCGGTGGACGCCGGTTATGCCGCCAACGACCTGCAGGTCGGCCAGACCGGCAAGATTGTCGCGCCCCAGCTCTACATTGCCGTGGGCATTTCGGGTGCCATCCAGCACCTGGCCGGCATGAAGGACAGCAAGGTCATTGTGGCCATCAACAAAGACCCCGAGGCACCGATCTTCAGCGTGGCTGACTACGGTCTGGAAGCTGATTTGTTTGTGGCGGTGCCCGAACTGGTGGCAGCGCTTTGATACCTTGCGGGTCAGACCACTCGCGCAGCGACGTGCTCTGACACCAACTAGTTTTGATACCTTGCGGGTCAGACCACTCGCGCAGCGACGTGCTCTGACCCCAACTGATTAGGAGATACCCATGAGCTACATCGCCCCCGTGAAAGACATGCTCTTCAACATCGCGCATCTGGCTGGTATTGACCAGATCGCGCAAATGCCCGGCATGGAAGACGCCGGTTTGGAAACCGCGCAAGCGGTGCTCGAAGAAGCCGCCAAGTTCTGCGAGGGCGTGCTCGCGCCCCTGAACTGGGAGGGCGATAAAAACCCGTCCACCTGGAAAGACGGCATGGTCACGGCCGCACCAGGTTTCAAGGACGCCTTCAAGCAATACACCGAAGCTGGTTGGCAAGGCCTGCAACACCCCACCGACTTCGGTGGTCAGGGCCTGCCCAAGACCATCGGCTCAGCCGTGGGTGAAATGCAAAACGCGGCCAACCTGAGCTTTGCCCTGTGTCCACTGCTCACCGACGGCGCCATTGAGGCGCTGCTCACGGCAGGTAGCCCGGAACTCAACGCCATCTACCTCGAAAAACTCGTCAGCGGCGAATGGACTGGCACCATGAACCTGACCGAGCCGCAAGCCGGCAGCGACCTGGCCGCGGTGCGCACCAAGGCAGAACCCCAGGCGGACGGCAGCTACAAGGTGGCTGGCACCAAGATCTTCATCACCTGGGGTGAGCACGACATGGCCGGCAACATCATCCACCTGGTGCTGGCCCGTGTCACTGGCGCACCCGAAGGTGTGAAGGGCATCAGCCTGTTTGTGGTACCCAAGTTCATGGTCAACGCCGACGGATCAATCGGCGCGCGCAACGACGTGCACTGCGTGTCAATTGAGCACAAGATGGGCATCAAGGCCAGCCCCACGGCGGTGCTGCAGTTTGGCGACCATGGCGGCGCAGTTGGTTACCTGGTCGGCCAGGAAAACCGCGGCCTGGAATACATGTTCATCATGATGAACGCCGCGCGTTACGGCGTCGGTGTGCAGGGCATCGCCATTGCCGACCGGGCCTACCAAAAAGCGGTGGAGTTTGCCAAGGAGCGTATCCAGAGCCGCCCGGTTGACGGTTCGCTGCCAGCGGCCGGCCCCATCATCCACCACCCCGATGTCAAACGCATGCTCATGACCATGCGTGCCTATACCGAGGGCTGCCGCGCCCTGTCCAGCGTGGCAGCTGCTGCCTATGACGCGGCACACCACCACGAAGACGCCGACACACGCAAGCAAAACCAGGCGTTCTATGAATTCATGGTGCCGCTGATCAAGGGTTATAGCACCGAGATGAGCCTGGAAGTGTCATCGCTGGGCGTGCAGGTGCATGGTGGCATGGGCTTTATTGAAGAAACCGGTTGCGCCCAGTACTACCGCGACGCCAAGATCCTCACCATTTACGAAGGCACCACAGCCATCCAGGCCAACGACCTGGTGGGGCGCAAGACCGCGCGCGACGGCGGCCAGACCGCCAAAGGCATTGCCGCACAGATCGAAGCCACCGAGGCCGAACTGCTGCAAAACGGCAGCGACGATGCGCAGGCCGTGGCCAAACGTCTCAAGGCAGCGCGCGAAGCCTTCATCGACGTGGTGGACTTTGTCGCGGGCAACACCAAAACCAGGCCCAACGACGTGTTTGCCGGCAGCGTGCCCTACCTGATGCTGGCGGGCAACCTGATGGCGGGCTGGCAGCTGGCGCGCGCCTTGCTGGTGGCCCAAGTGCAATTGGCAAAAGGGCAGGACTCGGCCTTCATGCAGGCCAAGATCGTCGTAGCGCGTTTCTACGCCGACCACCTGCTGACCAAGGCCCCGGGCCTGCGCGACAGCATTGTGGAAGGTGCGGGCTGCGTGACGGCGCTGGCGCTGGACGCGTTTTGACGGTGACGATGCAAGCGCCTGCCTGATTTACCTTGGCATGAACACAGACGTAGCCCGGATGCAGCGAAGTGCAATCCGGGAATTAAATGCGGGCTTACGGTCCGGTCAAAGCGCCAACTCCGCGTAGCCGGATTCACGTTAATGGCGAATGCGGGCCTTCAGCACCAGATCGCGCACATCGTCAGATTCATAACGTGCCAGATCAGATCACTTGCTTGTGCGAAAAATTCCTTCAGCCGGAGCAGGTCGTTCAACGCGGTCTGGCTCAGGAATATCCGTGGCATGGATCAATCCAGTCGCGATGGCGCAGGCGCTTGAGGTTTGGTTTGAAGACCTGTCCGGTGTCTGAGGTGACAGGCCTGTGCTGGCCGCTGGCAGGAGACAATCGCAACCAGCTCTTAAGTAACCCGTCCCATTCAGCAACTTTTCAAAAAACACAAACACCATGAAAACCAAAGCAGCCGTCGCCTGGAAAGCAGGCCAGCCCCTGACGATTGAGACCGTGGACCTGCAAGGCCCGAAATTTGGCGAAGTGTTGGTCGAGATCAAAGCCACCGGCATCTGCCATACCGACTATTACACCCTCAGTGGTGCCGACCCCGAAGGCATCTTTCCGGCCATTTTGGGCCACGAAGGTGCGGGCATCGTGGTCGATGTCGGCCCGGGTGTCACCACCCTGCAAAAGGGTGACCACGTCATTCCGCTCTACACGCCCGAGTGCCGCCAGTGCAAGTTTTGTCTGAGCCGCAAGACCAACCTTTGCCAGCTGATCCGCGGCACGCAGGGCAAGGGCCTGATGCCCGACGGCACCAGCCGCTTTAGCCTGAATGGCGACCCCATCTTTCACTATATGGGCACCAGCACCTTCAGCAACTACACCGTGGTGCCCGAGATTTCGCTGGCCAAAATCCGCAAGGACGCGCCGTTTGACAAGGTCTGCTACATCGGCTGCGGCGTCACCACCGGAATCGGTGCCGTGATCTTCACCGCCAAGGTCGAGGCTGGCGCCAACGTGGTGGTGTTCGGTCTGGGCGGCATTGGCCTGAACGTGATTCAGGGCGCCAAAATGGTGGGCGCCGACAAGATCATTGGTGTGGACATCAATCCCGCGCGCCAGGCCATGGCCCGAAAATTCGGCATGACCCACTTCATCAACCCCAAAGAGGTGGACAACGTGGTGGAAGCCGTTGTGCAGCTCACCGACGGCGGCGCCGACTACAGCTTTGAGTGCATCGGTAACACGCAAGTGATGCGTCAAGCGCTGGAATGCACGCACAAGGGCTGGGGCCGTTCCATCATCATCGGCGTGGCCGAAGCCGGGGCCGAGATCTCCACCCGTCCATTCCAGCTCGTCACCGGTCGCAAGTGGGAAGGCTCGGCCTTCGGTGGTGCCCGGGGCCGCACCGACGTGCCCAAAATTGTGGACTGGTACATGGACGGCAAGATCAACATCGACGACCTCATCACCCACACCATGCCCTTGGAAGACATCAACAAAGGTTTTGAGCTGATGAAAAGCGGCGAATCCATCCGTGGCGTGGTGATTTTTTAATGAACCCCGGCAACCTGACCTTGCTGAGCGAGCACGCCTGCTTTGACGGTGTGCAGCGCTTTTACCAGCACGATTCCCGAGAAATCGGCCTGCCCATGCGGTTCTCTGTTTTTCTGCCGTCGCAAGCAGCGCTTGGCCCGGTGCCCGCCGTGCTGTACCTGGCGGGGTTGACCTGTACCGAGGAGACCTTCATGGTCAAGGCCGGGGCCCAAGCCCGGGCCGCCGAATTGGGCCTGGCCCTGATTACGCCCGACACCAGCCCGCGCGGCGCCGGTGTGGCGGGCGAGGCCGAGAGTTGGGACTTTGGCGTGGGTGCCGGGTTTTACCTGGACGCCACCCTGCCGCCCTGGGCCACGCACTACCGGATGGAGAGCTACATTACCGCCGATTTGCTGCCACTGCTCGCTAAAGCTTTGCCGCTGGACGCCGAACGGCTGGGGATTTTTGGCCATTCCATGGGTGGCCACGGCGCGCTCACGCTGGCGCTGCGCCACCCGGGGCTGTTCAAGTCTGTGTCCGCATTCGCCCCCATTTGCGCGCCAACGCAGTGTGCGTGGGGTCGCAAGGCGTTTGCCGGGTATCTCGGTGCGGACGAGTCCGGCTGGCAGCGCCACGACGCCAGCGTGTTGATGCGTCAGAGCCAGAAGGCGCCTTACCCGGACGGCATCCTCATTGATCAAGGCTTGGGCGACAAATTTCTGGCCGATCAATTGAACCCGGCTCTGTTCGAGGCGGCATGCAGCGCGGTAGGCCAGCCCCTGACGCTGCGCCGCCATGCGCGCTATGACCACGGCTATTACTTCATTGCCAGTTTCATGGCCGACCATTTGGCGCACCACGCCAAAGCATTGGCGAGCAAGGGCTGAAGGCTGTCATTGCGGGCACCGACTCGCAATCCGGGGAATTTCAAAACTGCAGCGCATTACCCGCAGCGCGCATTGGGTATCTGACTCCGCGAATGTCCCCCGGCTTGGGGCGTGCGCCCCAAGCCTCCTCCTTTATTTGGCAAAACCCCAAGTCCACGCTGCGTCAGACACCCAACGCAGCCCGCTAGTCGCCGTCGGATGTCCGGATGCCCACCCCCTTTCTGTATGCGCAGGTTGCCTGGAGCGAAGCGGAAGGTCGCAGACAGCGGGGTCGCTTTTCTTTTGCTTACTTTTCTTTGACGAAGCAAAGAAAAGTGAGTCGCCCCCGGGGCGAGACCCGGCGGCTTCGAAACCCAAACGAATCGCCCCCCGGATTGCGCTGCGCTCCATCCGGGCTACATGTTCCATCACCCCGACGGTCAGTCAAACACCAGCGTCTGCGCCTGCCCCGGCTGCCACGGTGGGTGTTTTGTCATGACACTTTGAAACAGCGGCGAGGCCTCAAAGTTCGCTAGCCAGGTTTGCACCTTGGGCCAGGGCTGGCTGGCAAACCAGGCGCTGTTGGTGTGTGCAAATTGGCGCACAAAGGGCGCGATGGCGGCATCTGCCAGGCTCCAATGGGCGCCTGACAGGTACCGGGCACGGGTCAGATGTTGTTCCAGGTCAAAGATAAACCCGGCGCCACCAAAGCGGGGTGTGCCAGGGTCAGCAATTTCA
>Ga0208373_1002552_pt1 | contig 19851 bp, 22 predicted proteins | sample RifOxyC2_FD_184036 | JGI IMG/M metagenome (GOLD analysis project Ga0208373, IMG submission 184036) | Soil microbial communities from Rifle, Colorado - Rifle Oxygen_injection C2 (SPAdes) | ecosystem: Environmental > Terrestrial > Deep subsurface > Rock core/Sediment | place: Rifle, Colorado... | reverse complement strand
TATAGCAAGTATAGCTCATAATCTGAAGAAGATTTGGATAATGCGAGGAAAGATATGCAAAAATAATAAAAATTTATTTTTTGAATTAATTACTAGTGAAAATTATTTGAATTATGGGACAGCCTGTTAAAGCTTGAGTTTTCTGTCAAGTTCCTTGACATAAAAAGTAAATATCTAATGTCGATGAGGCTAGCGTATTAGAGATAATTATTTACCTTATTTTTCAGTTTACTCCTAAAACAAATTAAAAGACTCTAATTGCACAATGTTTTTAAAACACCTTCTCTTCCATACATAATGAGCAACTATCTAATAGGCTTTGGATTATTCATTTTAGCATTTATCTTATTAGCTTTAGGCCTTTTAGCAGACAAATTCTATAATAAGAAGAGAAGATAAAAGTTTATAAATAATAGATTTCAATATATTGAAATGAAAGAGGGAATAATCTTATTAATTGCCTTTTTGGCTATTTTACCAGTTCTATCTATTGTAAGTGCAAGCGTTGATACAACAATAACTGTGCAATCGGGTGCAGGACAGACTATTTCTCTTAACATTATAGACCCATCTAGCGGAGATTTAGTCTATTCATTTAATGACACTGCTACAGATAATGCTGGAAAAGTATATCTTACCTATACAAGCGGTAGCCGAACAGCAATTAACTTTTCAGTCATTGTAAGAGGTTCAAGCGGAAATATAATAAAAATGAAAAAGTTCGGAGGATATCTCGCAGGAGACATAATCTTGTTAGAAACAAGAGATAATGCCCCTCCTGCTACAACAACACCTGCCCCTGTTGTAAACACAACCACTACAACTCCTGCAGCAACTACGAATACTTCAACAACCCCTGCTACAACCACGACTACCACAACAAACTCAACCTCTGGACCAAACATATTCTCAAAAAGTCTTACCAAGAGCAAAGATTTCATCGTTGCCCAATGGATATGGATTGTAAGCATCATAGTTGCGATTATAGTAATTTATGTAATAATTAGATTATGGCCTTTAATAAAACACAAAATAGACAGCATGCCAAAAGCCCCAACTTCCAGCAACATAATAGACAGACCAAAGAGCAGAATAGAAGCACAATTGTATGAAGCAGAAAAGAAAATAAAACAAGCTCAAGCGGAGATAAATGAACTTAGAAACAAAGATAGCAAAGTCAAAGATGCCGAAAGGAAATTCGAAGAAGCGAAGAGAGAACTAGAAAAAGCAAAGAGATTCTAAGGATTAGAATCTCTTTTATAACTCTACAGATATCTTAATATGATGAATTCTACCCTGCTCTCTTAGCTTTCTGAAGTAAAATAAATATTTTAGTTAGCTCAACAATATTAATTTTCATCTTTGATGAAAATAAACAGAGGATACGATAATTATATTTTAATTATTCTTCTTTTATTAAGTTTATATTTTTACTACTTTCCCCGATGGAAAATTAGCATAAAGAGTTAAAAACCCTCTAGGATAATGAAATTTATGGAAAAAGCATACTCCGGAGGAAGCATATTCCTTGCATTTGTTCTTGGAATAATAACTGTTCTATCTATGATTGCAGTACATCTAATTATCCCTTCATTTCTGTACTCAATATTTCTCGATTTAATCTTCTTTATCTTTTATATCCTTATTCTTCTGGCAGTATACAAAACAGGCAGAGTCAATTCTAGAACTGAAAGAGCCATAAACATTGATGATTTAACTTCTCAGATAAACAAACTCAATATCCCTGGGAAACATAAGGAACCTACAGAACATAGAGACATAGAATCAAATTTTGATGATAAAAACCTGCTTTCAGAGCTCAAGAGCATCGAAAATGAAATAAAAAAAGGAACTGCATTTCATGATGAAAACGAAAAGGAAATAAATCATGACGAGGAATATCAGTATGTTGCCTCAACAAAGGGAAATATCTATCACACTCCAAAATGCAGACTTGCAAAGGCAATAAACAAGAAATTCAGAGCATATAATAACAATCCTGAATTCTTCGAAAAAAGAAAATACAAACCCTGCAAGTTGTGTGTAAAATAATAAATTTAAAATTATATTTATTTCTTAAAAGGGTCTCTTATAACCAGAACATAATTCCCCGTTTCTTTACCCGGGAAATATTGATTTGCAACTCTTAATATTTGTTCTCTTGTGACTGCAGAACACCCATTAATTATATGCGCCCTTGTTAATCCATTATCTAAGAATCTCTTCATTCCCCTTATACACCCTGCATTAGACTCAAGTTCTGAAGCAAGAGAGTATTTTGCTCCTTTAATTCTTACTGCAAGTTCATCATCCGTTACTTTTTCAGTTTTAAGAAGAGCCATATCTTCAAATATCAAATTTACTGCCTGCTCAGCTTTCTTCGCAGAGACCTGTGTATTTATCGAAAAATCTCCGACATTATACAAAGTATTATATGAAACTCCGGTATTATATGCAAGCCCATGTTTTACTCTTATTGATTGATATAATCTTTCCCTGAGAATTCCAGTAAGATGAGATGCTGCCCAAAAGTCTGGACTTTCTATTGTAGGAGCCCTAAAATATATTTCTACTTCCGAAGGACTGTCTTCAGGATTTGAGGCATTTATCGTTTCAGGAGCAGCAAATTCAAGTATTGTTTTTCCAGAAAGAGGAAAAATTGGGGGAAATTTCATTCTAGTATTTGGCCCAGGGGCTAGATAACCCAAATATTTTTCTATCAACTCTTCAGCATTTTCAGGAAGCCCTCCAACACAGAATAAATCAAAATTATTTGGATGAAATCCTCTTTGATGTATAATCCTAAGTTTATCGGGTGTTGCAGATTTTATTACTTCCTCATCTCCGCATCCATCTCTCCCCCTCGGATGATCTCCATAAAGTAAATATCTTAATTTCATGTTGGCTTGATTTTGAGGATTGCTTCTCATATTTGTAACTTCCCTAAACACTATATTTTTCTCAGATTCTACCCTTTCAGAATCAAGCAAAGGATTGGTGGCAGAATTTGAAGCAAAACTAAGCATAGATTCGAAATCTTCTTTTAATGAATCTAATTCTATTGAAACTCTTCCAACAGAAGTTGTTGCATTACTATATCCAAATGATTTTCTCAATTTTTCTGCCTCTTCAGGCGAATACCTACTAGAACCTGAAGTAATCAAACAGTGTTCAAGAAGATGAGTCAACCCTTCTTCCCCTGATTTTTCATGACAACTTCCCTGATTAATCTGAAAATAAACTAAAACATTTTCTGATAGTGTGTTTTGCAAAGCTACAACTAAACCATTGTTCAGCTTATAGTATCTTGGGGATAAATCTTTATTTGTCATCTAAATCTCCTCTTTTGTGGGTTTATAATCCTTTCGTTTTGTAACTACTTTAAAGATACAACTAATAGGAAGATTTAAATATAAAGAAAAATGCTAAAATTTAAGGTAAAAACATAAAAATGAGTAAAATAATAAGAAACAAATGGGAAAGACAGAAAGGGCAAAGAATGAGCTATGCCTCTGCAGCAGAAGAGCTTAGAAGGAACGGATGGGAAATATACAATCCTGCGATGATTACCCTATATTCATACTTTGGAAGAAATAATTTTATGAGACTAATGGAAAATGATGAAATAAACACTGATTTAATAGCAAGATATTTGGAAGAAAAAACTGGAGAAAAAATTAGAGGAACACCATTATATAATTTAATTGGATGTATAAGTCGCAGTAATAGTTGTAAAGGTAAAATTATGGAAATATTCAATGCAGTTAAAGCTGCAGATAAAGATGATTCTCCAATTGAACTTTCAGTAGTGGAAAATGATGAATCTCAAATGCAAAAAAATGTTGAGCAAGGTTTTGCAGGTAAAAATCCAATAAAGATAATTGAAGGTTATCTAGAATATGTAAAAGATCAAGAAGGCAAAGCTCTCGAATTCGGAGCAGTACCTTATCAATTTCCCTCCTCAACTAAAGCAGAAAAAGAAGAATTCGAACAACTCCTAAGAGAAGGAAATAAGCTCCTAGAAGATAAAATAGAGGTAACTGGATAATGAGTCAAGAAGTAAAATACGGATTTATATCTGATGCACATGAAGACCCTGGAATAGTAATGAGAGCAGTAAGTGTACTTAATGGACTCGAAGTAAATAGATTAGTATTAAACGGCGACATAGGGCAAAATAGAGGAACTCCAGAAAGAACTATGGCAGCAATGGCATTTATAATTGAACAAGCAGCCAAATCGGGATTAGAAACATTTGTCCAACCAGGAAGTCACGAGACAGTAGGATTTTACCAACCCGTTATTGAACATTTTGCTGAAAAATACCCCAATATCATAGATACTCTAAAACATAGAAAACATGAAAAGGAAGGGCACCATCTAGTATTCCTACCCGGTTCTGACTTTGTATGTGGCGGAGAATACCAAATCGGAGATTCTCCTAATTTGCCTACAGGATCGTATATGCAAATTAATAGTACCCCAAATCTTATAATACTAAATAATTTGGCAGAAGCTCAAGGTTATATTAATCAACTTGGTCCTAAAGATAGATATGCACTTATGAATTTCTCAAATATGAACGACTTAAAGAAAGAGATAACTTCTCCAGAGAAAACCATTGTTATTTGTCATGTTCCAAGGAGATTTAATCTTTCAAACGCGGTAGATATGGCAGAATTCGGACTTGTCGAAAAAGATTTCGTATTGGACGGAGAAAATATTCCAAAAGATTCTATATTTAAAATAGAATTTGCAAAAGAATTATCAAAAAGAGGACTGCCTGTTGAGCTAAGAAGAGAAAATAGAGGAAATAATGACCTGGCGCAGTTATATCATGAAATAGGAGTAAGAAAGGCAGTCAGCGGGCACTTCCACGAAGCAAGCCACAAAGCACATGATGTTAGATGCAACAATGTTCCTCAAAACACATTTGTCAATGAATTATTCTGGAATTCCGGACATATGGACAAAGGACATTGCGGCATATTAACAGTAAGAGGAGAAGAAGTCTCATATCAAAATGTTGATTTGAATGATTATAAATAAGGACCATTTAAGATAAAGGTTTAAACCTTTATCTTATCAATTTCTTCCGCGAAATCAAATTCCTTTCCCTCTAATCCTTCTCGGTATATTATAGAAAGTCTAAGCATATTTCCTGAAATGAGAATATCTGGATGAGCATTAAATTTCTCGCACACCCCAAGAAGTTGATTTATAAATTCCACTATTTTCCTGAAGTCGGGAAAGTCAAAAGTCTTTTCCAATGCATTACTTTCAAGAGCCCAATTATCCAGTTTGGACATTCTCTGTTCTATTCTTCCCAGATTTAGCATATAATACTGTTATTTTGAAAGTAAATAAACATTGTTCTTTTGCATCAAATAGTTTAAATATTCAGATAAATTGAAAGGAATATGTTAATAAAAGATGTAATGAGACAGCCCTATGTTATTGAAAACGACGTAGGCCTAGACCAAGCGGCAAAAATAATGAGTGATAAAAAAATAGGCTGCCTAATAATGGTTAAGGGGAGCAAAATAAGAGGAATTATCACTGAAAGAGATTTACTCAAGAATTTCAGTAAACATGATAAAATATCTAAGGTAATGTCCCAGAGTGTCATAACCATAGAACCTCAACAAACTCTCCAAGAAGCATATGAATTAATGAAAGAAAACAGCATAAAAAGAATTCCCGTAATCAATGACAAAAGAGATATCATAGGAATAATAACTCTAACAGACATAGCTGCACATATGGATGAATTCGATGAAAGCTTTTTCTTCAATGAATAACAGCATAGAAAGACTTTATAGCACCTAAAACATAAACATTATAATTATCTACAGTATGATAATATTTATCGAACATTAGCTAATAACTAGTTCTATTTTTACTTAAGAAATAGGTTCTAGTACCTTAGATATTTAAAATACATTTAAATATTCAATAAAATAATTAATAATATGATAATAGAGATTCTTGTTATTTTACTCATTATTCTAGCCTTTCCCGTTGGATTACTCATCGCCTGGATGGCAAGAGATGAATTGAAAGATGGAAGAAAATGGTTCAAAATAGTGATTATTCTCTCAGCCATCATTGGAATAATATTATTATTAATTAAAAGATATACCGAAGCCCTCACCCTATTGTTTTTAATAATACTTACAGGAATTTCTCTTTGGAAAAGCTATGACAAAAAGTGGATTAAAAAGAGTTAATCCCTACCCCAGTGAAATTCTTCAGCAGCAAAAGGTATCCTTTCACTGAAATTATAACCTATTATGGCTGCTCTTCCGGTACTCAAAGTCCTCCTTGAATCCTCTGGATCTTCATCTTCCATCATAGGGATATACCTCAAGGCAAGTAAAGATTCATTTTTCCCAAGAAGATATTTCAATACCTCTCCAAGAGCAAGAGAATCTTTCATTGTATGCTTATCCATTTCTGCTCTGTAGAGCAATACGGATTCAGGATAAAATCCCAATTGCGATTCTGTCAAAAGAGCCATTCTTCTATTGTTATCTGTAAATATCTCTGAAAGATGAAGCTTAACTTTATCATCTGATTTTACAGAGTATATCATTCCTGTACTAGATCTACCCTTATACTTTAATGGAGAATTTTCTTCCTTGAGAAGCCTAGCTAAATCTTCAGATGCCTTTTCAGCATATAATTCTACAACTAGTTTCATACTTTCCGCATGAATAAAGGATATAAAAACTTTATCAATATAACTCCCTTGTAGAGATATTAACTCTAACCTATAACTTAATCGGCATAGATCTACTACATCAGATAACAATTTGTTCATTTTCTATATTCATTTAAAAAATCATTTAAATTTTATACACAAAAATTTAAATAGTGACAATATGAATGAGATACATGGTTACAGCACAAACAAGTATGAAAGTGAATTCTATTGCTATAATCATCATTATATAAATCAGTAAACTTACTTTTAGGTTTACTGCAACATTCTTACCATGACAAAACTAATCTATGATACAACCCTCAGGGACGGCATGCAAGCTTTATACGCTTCCGCTAGTTTGACTGACAAGGTAAACTTATTCTCAGATATACAACGATTAAATGCAGATATAATCGAACTGGGATGGCCCACAAGTGAAGAACATCTCAAATTATTTGAAAGATGCAGAAAAATAAAGAAAAATTCCAAGATTGCAGCATTTGGCTCAACCTCAAAGGAAAGAGACCCTGAAAGAGATTTCAATTTAGATATGATAGTTAGAACAAAAGCAGATTATGCCTGCATATTTGGAAAAACCTGGATGAATCATGTTAGTTTGCAGCTAAGACTCAACCCTGAAGAGAATCTTGGCAGAATAGGAGAAAGTGTTAAATTCCTAAGAAAAAAAGAGATGAAAGTCATATATGATGCAGAACATTTCTTTGATGGATATAAAGATAATCCAAGATATGCCCTTGCCACTTTGAAAGCCGCCCATGAAGCAGGTGCAGAGTATCTTGTTCTATGCGATACAAATGGTGGAACAATGATGCATGAAGCAGTTAATATAATAAATGAAGTAAAAGTAGGACTACGAGAGAAAGGAATAAACGCTAAGCTAGGCACGCATTTCCACAATGACTGTGAAATGGCGGTTGCAAATGCACTTTACACTGCCCCTGATGTTGAAATGATTCAAGGAACTGTAAATGGAATGGGTGAAAGAGTGGGGAATCTCAACTGGGTAACCTTTGCCGCAAATTGGGTTTACAAAATGAAAAATAACCTTAATTTAAATTGGAAATATATGACTTTCGTAAGTCTCGAAGCATTCAAGATGGCCGGGCTCCCAGTACCTAATAATTTAGCATATGTTGGACCCGCAGCATTCGCACACAAAGGAGGAATTCACATAGATGCAATAAGAAAAGGAGCAATATATGAACACATTGATCCTGGAATATTTGGAAATGAAAGAGTTCTGCTCCTTACAACTCAAGGGGGAAAGGCAAGCATATTAAATGTAGCAGAAAAATTCGGATATCAATTTGACAAAAACAATCCTAAATTCAAAAAGAACGTAGACAGAATGTTTGAAAGACTAAAGACCTTGGAAAGTAGAGGATATAGAATGGAAGCACTACCTGCAGAGCATTTTCTTCTACTAGAACAATATTTCGGAAATTTCAAAAATCATTTTGAAATAAGAAAAGCAGAGATACTTTCAAGATTTGATAAAAAATCTGAGAAAAGCAAAGCTTCATTAAAATTTGCTGTTGATGAAAGAAAAGTTGGAGGAAATTCAGAAGTTCATGGAGGGCCTATACATGCATTCTATCATGAAGCACTTAAAACTCTTGGAAAAGAGTACAAAGAGCTTAGAGGATTAAAGATACTTGATTATCATGTAGATTTAGCAAGAAGACACGGAGCAGACAGCACAACAAGAACAGCAGTTACACTGAACAATGGAGAAAGCTTCACCACGGTAGGAGTTAGCGATAATATCCTTAAAAGTGGAGCAGAAGCCATAATGAAGGGATTTAATTACTATCTAAATGAAAAGATGAGAAAGGTATAAAAGGGAAAAAAACGGAGTAGAAATAGGAGATTAATATGTTCGATTCAAAAAAAACCGAAGAAGAAATACTCAAATTCTGGGAAGATAAAAAGATTTATGAAAAATTAACGAAAAGAAACTCAAAAGGAAAGAAGTTTTACTTCCTTCAAGGCCCGCCCTATACCTCTGGAAAATTGCACATTGGACACGCCTGGAATAATGCACTAAAAGATATTGCAATGAGATACAAGAGAATGCAGGGATTTGATGTCTGGGACAGAGCAGGATATGACATGCACGGCCTTCCTACAGAAAACAAAGTGCAAAAAGAACTAGGATATAGATTCAAAGAACAGATTGAAGAACATGGAATAGACAAATTCGTCAAGGCATGTATGGATTTCTCCATAAAACATGCAGAGATGATGAATAAGGACCTTTGGAGACTTGGAATATGGATGGACTATCCAAACGCCTATATGCCCATAAAGAAAGAATACATAGAAGGAGAATGGATGCTATTCAAGAAAGCTTGGGAACAGGGAAGATTATACAAGGGAAAGAAAGTAATGCACTGGGATGCAGAATCTGAAACAAGTCTTGCAAAACATGAACTTGAATATGAAACTATAAAAGACACTTCCATATTCCTTAAATTTCAAATAAAGGGAAAAAAGAATGAATATCTTGTAATTTGGACTACCACTCCCTGGACAATCCCCTACAATCTTGCAGTAATGATAAATCCAGAGTTGGAATATGTAAAAGTAAAAGTAGACAATGAATATTGGATTGTTGCCAAAGCGCTTGCAGGAGTTTTCATAGGAGCTTTACTTGGAAAAAAACTTGAAATTGTTGAAGAATTTAAGGGAGATAAACTTGAAGGCATGGAATATATTCACCCATTGTACGATGATTTGAAAGAAGTCTATGATGAATTAAAAAAGAAATGGAAGAAAGTTCACACAGTAATATTAAGCAGCGAATATGTTGACACTACGGCAGGTTCTGGGCTTGTTCATTGTGCGCCTGGATGTGGACCAGAAGACTTTGAAGTTGGAAAAAGAAATGGAATGGATGCATTCAACACTCTAGATGAGCGAGGCATTTTACAAGGAATGGGCAAATACACTGGAATGAAAGCAAAAACAGACGATAAGAAATTCATAGAAGAATTCGAAAAGAAAGGAACACTAATTGCAAAAACAGAAATAGAACACGAATATCCTTTCTCCGGAAGAACTCACAAGCCAGTTGTATTCAGAGCAACAGAGCAATGGTTCCTCAAAATAGAAGACATTATAAAAGATTTGCTAAAATTCAATAAGGATGTTCACTGGGTTCCTGAAAGAGCTGGAGAAAGCTATGATAGATGGACTCAAAATCTAAGAGACAACGGAGTTACAAGACAAAGATTCTGGGGATGTCCCGCACCAATATGGACCTGTAAATGTGGAAATGTTGAAGTAGTTGAAAGTGAAAAGGAATTAAGTAAAAAAGCTGGAAAAGACCTGAGCAAGATTGACCTTCATAAGCCTTGGATAGATGAAGTTAAAATTCCATGTAAAAAATGCAAAAAAGAAATGATGTCTAGAATTCCAGATGTTATTGACGTCTGGATAGACTCTGGAACTGCCGGATGGAATTGTCTATACAATGATCCAAAACTAATAAAGAAATATTTCCCTGCAGACTTAGTTCTTGAAGCAACAGAACAGACAAAACTTTGGTTTAACATGCTTCAAATATGTTCAACAATCGTATTTGGAAAAAGCTGCTATGAGAATGTATTTGTCCATGGAATGATGCTAGACTATCAAGGAATGAAGATGTCAAAATCACTGGGGAATATAATTTCACCATATGAAGTTGTAGACAAATACTCTGCAGATATTCTTAGATATTACATTTGCCAAACCACTGCAGGAGAAAACATTACTTTCAACTGGGAAGATGTAAAAACAAAACAAGGGAATCTTAACATGCTTAGCAACATTGCAAATTATATCCTTGATTTAGAAAGACAAAATATCGAAAAAGGAAAACCGGGAGTTGAAGAAAAATGGATTATTTCTAAATATAATTCCTCGCTTAAAAAAGTAACTGAATTGTTTGAGCAATATAGAATAGATGAAACGATAGGTGAAATTGAAAACCTATTTGTCTCCCTATCAAAAGATTATATAAAACTAATAAGAGATAAGGCAAACAGCAATAGAGCAGTATTGGAAACACTTAAGGAAGTTTACCTGGATGTGTTAAAAATATTTTCCACTATATGCCCATTTATCACAGAAAGCCTTTGGCAAAAGATGAACCAAAAAGAAGAATCTGTGCACATGGCAGAATGGCCAAAATATAATGAGAAAAAGATAGACTTAGAGCTGGAAAATAAGTTTAAATCAGTTGCAAATATCATTGAAGCAGGACTAGCAAAAAGAGATGAAGAAAAAATAGGATTAAAGTGGCCTTTAGCCAAAGCAAAGATATATTTCAAGGGCAATTTAGACAAAAATCTCATTGAAATAATTGCAAGACAATTAAATGTAAAAAAGATTGAGCTAACAGCTCAAGAAGGAGTAGATATTGTTACTCTAGATACAAAAACAACGCCTGAACTTGAAGCAGAAGGATACTCCCGAGAGTTCGCAAGAAATGTTCAGGCAGCAAGAAAGAAAGCTGGGTTGAAAAAAGGAGATTTAATCTCTCTAAAAATAAAAACGGATGCAGAAACTAAGAAAAAATTGCTAGCAAATATTAACTTCTTACAAGAGAGAACAAATGCTAGTAAAGTGATTTTTGTCGACGATAAAATAGACAAAGTACAAAGCGAATTTGACATCAAGGGAAACAAAATTAGCGTCGAGTTTTCGTAATTATAAAGGGAAACACTTTTGAAAAGGTTTAAATAGTAGACTTCTTTGGAAATATTATAATAATTATACCATGATAATCAAGGAGGAATTTTTAAGCAGGTTAAGGAAGATCTTTGATTTAAATCTATACGAAGCAAAAGTTTGGACTGCACTTCTTTCCAGAGGCGTATCAACTGCTGGAGAATTAAGTAATATTTCTGATGTTCCAAGATCCAGAACATATGATATTTTAGAATCTTTAGAGAAAAAAGGATTTATTATTATGAAAGTTGGCAAACCAATAAAATTTGTTGCCCTAAAACCTGAAGAAGTTGTTGAAAGAGTAAAGAAAAACCTTGTTACTGAAGCTCATGAGAAATCAAAGAGATTGGAACAATTGAAAAAAGATGATGTTCTTGAAGAATTGAACAACCTATTTACCACAGGAGTTAAGTTTGTTGAACCTTCAGACCTTTCCGGAAGCCTAAGAGGTAGACAAAACATGTATAATCATCTAGATATGATGATTAGAAGCGCTGAAAAGTCGGTTACAATCGTTACAACTGCCGATGGATTGAATAGAAAGCTTGAAATTCACGGTCCTGCATTTGAAAAGGCAAAGAAGAGAGGAGTAGACATAAAGATTGCAGCCCCAATCAATGAGGGAAATATCTCCATTGCAAGAGAGCTTTCAAAGTTTGCTGAAATAAAAGACACCGCAGGTCTTAATTTGAACGGTAGATTCGCAATTGTTGATGGTGAAGAAGTTATGTTTATGCTTCTTGATGACAAGACAGTTCATCCAAACTATGATGTTGCGGTTTGGATATCCACAGAATTCTTCGCAAGAGCATTAGAACAAATGTTCGAGCTTGCCTGGAATCAATTTGCACCAATTAGCAAAAAGAAGAAGTAGATTATAAAGATTAATTAACCCTGCCAATAATTCTAAATAAAAAATATCTCTCTCCATCAAATGAATTCTACTACAAAAGATAATCGTTTTTGTCTCCTTTAGTCTTATTAAAAAAATAATTTATGAGTCAATCCTCTTTATTTTTACCACTAATTATAATGACTATTTAGCAGAACGTTTAAAAAAGAATATTTCCATCAATTATCATGAATTTTTGGCATCCAATAAAAGAATACAGAGAAAGAAAACAAAAAAGAATTGAAGAAACCATTGATGCAGTCTCGGAACTAGAACAAAAATTAAATAATCCTAAACAAGCAACTCTTCTTGCACCTTCATTAATTGAATTTAAAAAAAATCACCCAAAAGAAGATTATGAAATATTTACGGGCACACAAAAAGAGCTTAGCGAAAAAGGATATGACAATAGCAAGTTATATACTTTAATCAGTCAACGATTCGTTGCTCCCGGAATGAGTAGTGATAAAATATGGGATATGCAATTGGAAAAAAGACGAGCATTCGCTTGGATGGATAACGCCACTAGCCAATATGAAGACTTTATCGAAGCAAACATGCTTGCAAGAGATAAATATGAACCTATTTATGGAATAATAGTTCCAAAAGATAAAAAATAAGAAAAGATGCGACCTAGAATAACAGGTATAATATATTACGGAACAAAAGACGATGAGCCTTTTGATTATAGATAAATTAGATAAGGCATTAATCGTCTACCAATTCACAACATAAATCTTTTTATACTATTCTAATGACAAGAAATTATGACTAAACTCACAAAAGAAGAAAGAGAGATTAGTACTATGCTTCTGAAAGTTATTACAACCTGCGCAATCGGCAGATGTGATGAAAATACTTTTGACTCAGACCATGTTAACTATAGGCACTTAGCACAGGCATTTCAAAGAGGATATGTAAAATATTATACTCCCTCAGAACCTGGAAATCATCAACGCGACCTCAGATTAACCAAAAAGGGAAGAGAATTATATCGAGGATTAATAAGCAAAGTTGCAGAAGAATTATCAAAGTAGACTTCTCTTTGTAACAATTTAAAAATTCACATTCCCTATCAGTTTCATGCTAATAGACATACACAATCACATTGATTTCTACAAAGACGAAGAGATAAATGCGATAGTTGAAAGAGCAAGAAAAGCAAATGTGGGAATAATTCTAGTTAATGGAGTAAAACCCGAAAACAATAGAAAAATATTGGAATTGACTAAAAAATACAAAGAAGTTAAAGCCAGTTGGGGGCTCTATCCAATAGACGCGCTTTCCATGTCCGATAAAGACATAGACAATGAAATCTCCTTTCTAAAGGCAAATAAAGAAGAAATAAAAGCAATTGGAGAGGTAGGGTTAGACTATAAGGAAGATGAAAAAGAGCACGAAAGACAAAAAGAAATCCTTAGAAAAATTGTCAAAGTTGCCATAGAATTAGATAAACCTCTCATTATCCACTCAAGAAAGGCAGAGAAAGAGACAATTGAGCTCCTTGAGGAGCTGAAAGCAAAAAAAGTGATAATGCACTGCTTTAATGGAAATTTAAAGCTCGTTGAGAGAATAATTGCAAATAAATGGTCTCTTACAATTCCCACAAACGTAGTCTTTGCCGAGCATTTTCAGAAAGTTATCGCTCTCTGCCCAATTGAACAACTATTCTGTGAAACTGATAGCCCATATTTACACCCTAGAAAAGAAAGAAATAATGAACCTGCAAATATCATTGAAAGCTATAAAAAGATTGCAGAAATAAAGAACTTGCCTCTCGAAGACGTTGAAAAGAAGATAGAAGAAAATTATAAACGATTGTTTTAATAACTTAAAATAATCAATAATTTTATCTTTCCAATTTTATTCTTGTTTTTCTTACTGGCTTCTCAAGAATTTCATCAGTCTCTCTTGTCTTAATCATTTTAACTCTATACAAAACCGAAAGAATTGAGATTATAAGAGCTAAAGATATAGCCGCAAGAATCATAATCTTTTTTGCATCAGAAGATGTCTGAATATTAGAGCTCTCAGATTGATTTTGTGCATTATTGACTGAACTAGAAGCAGAATAAGAAGGAGTCCTGCATCCAGTAACATCCAAATTCTTTGATATAAACTCCATTCTATTGCTGTCTGAATAATAAAGACTTAATCTTATCTGATATGTGCCATTAGCCACATTATCTGGAACTATAAATGACAAAGTCTTTTGAACAGTATTTGAACCGCTATATTTTTCAAGATTGAACTTATCTGTTGATTTATCCAGACTAAGGTTTTTATTATTTAAGTTTAGATATACATTTTCATCATTGCTTCCGGAGTTTTCAACCTTTATTTCAGCATTTATTGTCTCCCCGCAATAAGCCTGCTCTGGAAGGAAAAAGCTAGTTATCTTAACTATATGCTTTGGTCTTCTTATGGATAAGGGAATATAATTCATATTACAAATTTCGTCCTCTGCCTTAACCATAATAACAAAATCATCTGTCAAATCCAAATCCTCTGGAATTTTCAGAGCAAGAGATATTGAGGATGATTGCCCTGCTCTAAGGGAAAGATCGTCAGATTTAGAAGCTTCATAGGTATCTGATGTTAAATCATAAAGATATGCAGTTATATCAAAATCTTGATCCTGAGAATAAAGATTAGTTATTTTAAAATCTCCATTTATCTGCTCACCAAGTTCAAACAAATCTGAAGATTGTGGCTCAGTAAAGGATATTTGAACGCTTTTATTTGCAATTGTACAACCCGAAGCATCTGTAAACGCAGGAATATAAGCAACAGAACAACATTTACTTATATCGCTTGAAGTAAATATATCTCCTGGGCAAAGCTTATCTCCAGATGGATAAAATCCTCCAACTGCTCCACAGGTATATTGACTAGTAGGGCCCACACTAACTGTCCATGACACAGAACTACTCAATGAACCATCCGTTGCGTTAGCAAGAAGAATATAACTTCCAGTAGATTTACTAAAGTTAAACCAGCTTCCAGAAGATACATAAGTTCCTCCAATATACCAATTTATTGTAACTGAGCTATCAATGTCTGTTGCATTTACTGTGAAAGGCAAAGCTACTCCCGGAGCTGCTGAAACTGCAGAAGAGGTTGAGTTATAAGAAATAATATTTGGAGCATCATTAATTGGATTTATGGTTATACTAAGCAATGAAGAATTGCTCTCAAGATTATCTGTAGAATTTACTAAGCAAGAAGCAGCACCGCTATAATTAGCAGAACCAATGTAAGACAGAGTATAGGAAGTAGCACTAAGGGGAACAACAGTACAGCTAATATTATTTGAACTAAATACCGTAAGATTCAGAGAATCAATAACACAAGAAGCCTGAGTATCCTCACTTATGCTAGCACTACAAGAAGTAATGTTTGGAAGAGCAACAGCAGCACTTGCTGTTGCAACTAAAAATAAAAATAAAAGCAAAAACATCAAAATACTTGAATTTTTCATGATTTTATTTCCTCATCCTTAGTTTATTTAGTTTACGGCTAACATTAAAAAGGTACAAAATGACAATTATGAGAATTAAAGCAAGCAGACCAGTTGAAAGATACATTAAATTCAGAGGAGTTAACTTAACATTGATATCTGGAATAAAGTCTCTAAAATTGAAAGATGAAGGACTCGCAGTTGAATTTGAATTATCTTCCAATGTCGAATTACCTGTGGCTATCACTACCAAAATAACTGAAACCCCTTGCCCCTGTCCATCTGAAGTACTATAACGTACATTTATCTTCGTTTCGGAAGTCCCGGAGGTCTTTGGGGAAATAACAAAATATACATACTTTTCTCTATCTGGAAGAATCTCAAATGAACTATCTCTCAATATGGTCGTTGATGCCAAATCTCCACTAACTGAAAGCTCTGCAGTAACTGGAACTCCATTGGTATTTTTAAGAATAAGGTAATTTTCACTCGATTGCCCTGGAGAAAGCCTAAGAACCAATCTGGCCTTATCAACATCCACAGATAAAGCAGAAGCTGAACAAATTAATCCGAAGATTAAAAAAAACATTAAAATATAGGTTTTTGTGTGCATTTTGCTATCGGTAAGTTATAATAAGGGGACTAAAATTTCTTTTTAAAGAAGTGTATTTTGCAACATGATTGTTGAACAATATAGGTCTGTATCTACTCTTCTAGATAACAAATCCAATTTATTTAAGATAACTGTAACTTTCCTTCAGAGCATCAAGCCCACTTCTCGCACATGCAAAGTACATTGCAGTATTTACTGCATTTCCAACCACAGTCGAATTATAAACCTGGCTCTCTGACTTACATTCTTTGAAAATATTTTGTACATCCACAGCAAAATTATCATTTAATAGCTCATCCGACTTAATATTCGAAAAGTCATTACCTATTAAAGAAGCAGAGCAATTTTGTGCGCATATTTCATCCGGAACTGCTTCGGTTCTATTTGTCTGAGGAACAAACTGAGGTGTAAGTGGACAATTTACCTGACAAACAAGAATTTTATAAAATGCGTTCTTGTATGCATTTACTTCATTCTCCTTTTTCATTTCGGGATAATATTTGAATGCAAATGCAGCAAGAGCAAACACGACTATTGCAGTAAGAATAATGACTGTAATTATTTTATAGATATCTGTCTTATTTTCCTTGCTCGCTCTTTTTGCCATCCCTTGCCTATGAAAAATGATTATTTAAAGCTTATGAAATTGAATTTCAATTGTTTAAATTTAATTTCTTAGATAATCAAGAGCCCTTGTTATTTCATCTTCCTTAACTGCAATCCTATATCTTCCAGATTCCCTTGCCATTACTCCTATCTTTTCTGGAAGAACCATATATATTATTCCATCTTCTGACTTCTTATCTAATTTCATTTGCTCTATGACTGCTTTTGCATCCTGGCTCTTTAGATTGTCCGGAATTCTTACAGGAAGGTCTGCAGAACTGAATGTATTTTCAATAAGAGCAAATTCTCTGTCAGTAAGCATTCCTCTTTCCAATGAAATATGTGCTGCTCCAACTGTACCAACTGAAACTGCTTCCCCATGAAGCAAAGTATATCCCGATAGAAATTCATATGCATGTCCTATTGTATGCCCTAGATTTAAAACCGCTCTAAGACTATCTGAATTTCTTTCTCTTGGATCCAATGAGACTATTCTCTTTTTTATCTCACATGCTCTTTGGACAAGCTCAAGATTTGCCTCCAGAGAATCGGGATTGAGTGCTTCTTTGGATATCTGCACTGAAAGTTTATCAAATAATTTTCTATCGGATGAAGTCGCCATCTTTATTACCTCTGCAAGACCACATGAATATTGTCTTCTGTCAAGAGTTTTCAGCATGGAAACATCCGTCCAAACCACTTTTGGAGGATAAAACCCTCCCGCACCATTCTTTGCCATTTCAGTATCAACTGCAACCTTAAACCCTATGGATGAATCAACCTGAGCAAGAAGAGTAGTTGGAACCTGTGTATAATCTACTCCTCTATTGTGCAAAAGCGCAACCGTACCAATTAAATCTCCTATGACTCCTCCTCCCAAAGCTATCAAAAGAGTAGAATTCCTATCAAACTTTTTAGCTGAAAGAAAATTCATTATTCCATGAGCACATCCAAGCGTCTTGGATTGCTCTCCCGCAGGAACCCATATCAATTCGGGAGAAATTCCATGCTCAAGAAGCTTGTATCTCAATGTATCTCCATATAATGGTTTCACATTTGAATCTGTAATTATGGCAACCTTCCTTTTATCTTTCTTTGAAGCAACATCTTTTGCAAGCTGAGTAAGAGTATGCACATAACCATCTCTAAAATTAACTTTATACGAATAGTCTTCTTCTCCCACTACCGGAATTTCCATTTCAATATTTTTCTTCCAAAACATCATAAAATTCACTAGATGCGGGTATTATAAATCTTTGTTGTTCTAGACAACAATAAACATAACCTATAAAAAGAGAAATTACCTCATAAAATTAGAAAAAGAGGATAAAATGGATACCATATTTCTAATAGGCTGCTTTGGAGCAATAGGAGGCATTACAAGGGGAATTGTAGGACTTTTGAAAGCATTGTCCTCAAGAGAAAGAATAGACTGCCTTTATTTTTCAATTACAATCATATTTTCTGCGATAATAACAATCCTTACAGTAAGTCTACTTAAATTTGACCCAAAGTTCAGCTATCTAATAGGATATGTTGGCGCAGACATTGCAGAAGGCATTTACAAATCGATTGTAAAAACTAAAATTCTAAAATAACTTCAGTACCTAAAGATTAACCTGATAAAAAGTAGACCTCCCAAACAACAATCTTGTTCATAACTCTCTAAATATCTCAAATATCCATCTCATCATCCAGATAAGATAACAACTGTTTTCTTTCTCTAATTCTATTTAATGATAAAAAAGATTATAAGTAAATACTAAGACTTATTATTTCCTTATCTCATCACATAGTTTTGTATCATTTCCATATGGGAATACTGCCGCATAACCATTTTTTACCATTTCCCCATTAACAAAAGTTGTGACATTGCCCTTTTCCACATATACATACCTAAGAAGTCTTCCATATTGGTCCTTATCATTCACGTCCTTCTCAAGCCTTACCTCTCTGCTTAGAACCATTTTGGCAAGATAGGAGATTGATGCCTCAGCAGTCTTCTTTCCCAGCTCTGGAGCATCAATGCAAATCAATCTCACCTTATCTCCCGTGTCTATCACAAAGGTATCTCCATCGATTATTCTAGTTACCTTAGCATAGAATGGGCGATTTATAGTTTCATTTGCAGTCTCCTGCGCCCCCTTAATATAATCATTAAGATTTGCATCCCTCAAAGGCAATTTAGATGGAACAACAAGAAGAACTGTAAATAAAATAATCATCCCAAGAAGCATGGTAACCTCAAACCCTCTTTTTATTTTAATATTTTTCATCTAAACAAAAAACATCACACCTATAAAAATTTATGCCCTTTCCAAATCGATAGACTTAAAACTTCCAAATATCTCCAATTATAACATAAAATGGATAAAAAAATATCTATTGAGGGAATGGTTTTGTTTGTTTCCGGTTTAATAATCTTTATTATGAATAAGATAATCAATGGCACTTATACAAACAAACTAACCATTCTCGCCTTCCTACTTTTCATCATAGGCATAATTTTAATGTACATAGAAAACGTTGAGAACAATGAAAACGAAGGCGAAGCACGTACAGGCAAGCCAACCTACTCTTTTCATAATTTTGGGGAATAAATAGTCAAGTAAATCCCATATAATGCCTTAGACTAAAACACTCTAATTATCTCCCATAATAACTTAACTTCATAAGTATAATGATATTGATTTAGCCATCGAACAACAGGTATAGATAACTGCGTTACTTATGTCTCATAACATATCTTAGAAGAAAGAATGAATTAACTGTTTCTTCATCTGAATACTTTGCATCTTTCTCTTTACAAGATGCTTTAACTCATCAGTATTTTGTGC
>Ga0208373_1002551_pt1 | contig 19856 bp, 21 predicted proteins | sample RifOxyC2_FD_184036 | JGI IMG/M metagenome (GOLD analysis project Ga0208373, IMG submission 184036) | Soil microbial communities from Rifle, Colorado - Rifle Oxygen_injection C2 (SPAdes) | ecosystem: Environmental > Terrestrial > Deep subsurface > Rock core/Sediment | place: Rifle, Colorado... | reverse complement strand
TGCAACGTCGTCACAGAGCAGACGTTCCAATTCGCCATCGATCGTCACATCGTAGTAGCCGGCATAGAGGCCGTGGTAGGGGACGCTTGTTCCCGTTCCTTGAAACTCGATGTTGAGTAGCGAGGCACCTGCGGACACCGTAGACACAGAAAGCATGACCGCAGACAAAAGCCCGATCAAAAGTGATTTTTTCATTTACTTCTCCTCCAAGTGGGTTGTGTAGAAAGAACTATACTGCGGGGAAAATGATAACACGAAATCATATTTATTGCAAGAACCCCTTCCGCGCGTCGATGTGCGGAAGTTTTTCTGTTATAATTCCTCTATAGTCAATCGATAATGACAGGTGAAGTGAGGTGAACCCAGAGAAGATGAGTGATTCCTCCGCTGTAGCGCAACGGTAATATGTTTCGGCATAAAGCCCGATCCCGTCATTAACGAATACTTCGCATTGTGCGAGTGAGACGATCATTACAATTATAATTGCACGCATTATGCAAAAGTTCTCAAGCATTTTTATACGAGTAGCTGTTGGCTTGGCGATCCTGATCGGATTATTTGCCATCTTCTATCCTGCTCCTCAAAAGGAAGAAGTTACGCCAGAGCAAGGCGTCGCGCAGGTGGTACCCAAGGCAGCGACAGTAAGCGTTATTATTGATACAGGAGAAGCAATGCAGAAATTTCCTGCGGTTCCATATCAGGATGGGATGACTGTGTTTAGTGCACTACAGGCGCTCGCTTCTTCATCATCAATACAGCTTTCAACCAAAGATTATGGCGGTGAAATGGGTGTATTCATTGAGTCGATCAATGGAGTCGGACCTGGTGACAAGACAAGGTGGTGGCAATTCTGGGTAAATAATGAATACAGTACTGTTGGGGCGAGTGCGTACGTATTGCGTCCTTCGGATGAAGTGGTCTTCGAGTTTCTTGGCGCAGAGCCCAAGTCAGCTGTTGATGAGTATGAATAGCATGTCGAACGCACCAAAATTTGTTTTGGGTGCCATTCTTGTTGCGATAGTGATCATCGGACGCCTCATACCGCATCCGTGGAACATGACTCCTGTCTCTGCGGCAGCGATATTTGCCGGCGTACATATCGGGAAGCGCGCCGCCATTTTCGTGCCACTTTTCGGTATGCTGATCGGAGATATGTTCCTTGGATTTTACTCTCTCCCGCTTTTGCTCGTCGTATATCTTTCGATGATCGCAGCGGGCTTACTTGCATACGGAACGAGGAATGAACATGGAGTAGGGATGTTCATTGCACGCCCTATTGCGGCGGCAACACTTTTTTATCTTGCGACCAATGCTGCGGTATGGATGTTTGGCGTTGCGTATCCACATACCTTCTCTGGGCTTCTTGCTGCGTACGTTGCGGGAATTCCTTTCTTTGGACCTCAGGTGCTTGGTGATGTGCTTTATGTTGGGCTCTTTTTCGGGTTCTACGCATGGGTGACGAAGTATTCGTGTGCCTTTCACTCTCTTCGTGGAACCCTGCTTCGCGCAAGATAGGTTTATCCACCATTGACCTCAGTTTGTGAGGTTATATACTGTGCTCCTAATAAAATAATTTTCATATGGCTTGTGGAAAACACATCTCGTGCATCGGAACTTATTACCGATGAGAAGTTCGCTTGCATTCTCGGATTTACAAAGGACAAGGAGACGCCATGTCTCATTATCGACCTTGAGAAAGTTGGTGAAAAATATGACGAACTTTCTCGTGCGATGCCGGACGCAAAGATCTATTTTGCGGTAAAGGCAAATCCTCTTGATGATATCCTCAAGCTCCTCTATGAGCGCGGTTCATATTTTGATGTCGCATCACGCTATGAAATAGATCAACTCTTCCGCCTCGGTGTTCCCGCAGAGCGCATGAGCTATGGAAACACAATAAAGAAGGAAGTGGATATTGCGTATGCATATGAAAAAGGTATTCGCTTGTATTCCACGGATTCGCTTTCCGATATCGAAAAGCTTGCACGGAGAGCACCGGGGTCAAAGGTGAACTTCCGACTTCTCCTTGATGGCTCCGGGGCCGATTGGCCACTCTCGAGAAAGTTTGGCGCACATCCCGAGATGGTGTATCAGCTTGTGAAGCAAACAAAAGAGCTTGGACTCATTCCGTATGGGATTTCGTTTCATGTCGGAAGCCAACAACGTGATATTGGTCAGTGGGACTCCGCTATTGCACTTGTCCGTTACCTCTTTGATTCACTTGCGGAAGATAATATTGTTCTTGAGTGTATCAATCTTGGCGGAGGGTTTCCTGCGCAATATATCAAACCAACGCAGGGTGTGCCGGCATATGCAGAGGAGATACTCAAATACATCTATGAGGATTTTCCGGGAAGAAAACTCGACATCATTATCGAACCAGGGCGTTCGCTTGTTGCAGACGCTGGAGTGATCGTTGCTGAGGTGGTGATGATCTCAAAGAAATCCGAGTCAAACAGAACACGTTGGGTGTATCTCGATATCGGGAAATTCGGTGGTCTCATTGAGACGACCGACGAAGCAATAAAGTATCCGATATTGTTCGGTGATCGCAAGGAAGATGATACGTGGACGGAGATAGTACTTGCGGGTCCGACATGCGATAGCGCGGATATTCTCTATGAGAATTTCAAGTACAAAGCACCGAGTGATCTTAAGGAGGGGGACCGCGTGTATATTCTTACTACGGGAGCATACACGATGAGTTATAGTGCGATCTCGTTCAACGGCTTTCCTCCACTCCAGGCATACATATTACAGTGATCTGCATTGAGCATGAAAAAACACCCCCAATATTGGGGGTGTTTGCTTATGTGTAAGGACGGATCGTCCGTTCGGGGAGGTTGTATACTCTCGCTCGGGTTTCTTCTACGGAAAGTGCGTCACCGGGAAACAGTCTTGTGACGAGCGAAATGAATTTCGTTCGAGGTTCGATGTTCCACACTTCTTTGTGGCGCTCGAGCGCAATTTCCGCTTCACGATAGACTCCCGCTCCCCATTTTCCGTCCGGAAAGGGAAGTACGAGTACGATGTCGCAGCTGATGACCAGTTTTTCAAAGTACCCCATGACATTCGCATTTGGATCGTGACGCTTCATTTCACTTACGATGCTTCGGTGTGATTCGTCACTTGGGTTTACGATCGCATGCTCATGAAAGGTTCCTCGAATGAATTCAAGGCATTCATCCTCGAGTGCTGTGTGATAGGTGTTGATAGGGTGCGCAAAGTAGATCTTTTTTTCTTGCCCCACATACGGTTTTATTGCTCCCTGCATATATACTCCTCCTTGGTAAAGAACTTCGACGATATTAACATGCATAATAAATCTCGCAACAAGTCGCATCGCCGATTGCTCTTCGCTCAGAATTCCGTTAGAGTCTTTATATGTCAACGCTTTATATCATTGCTACCCCAATAGGGAACCTCGAAGATATCACACTGCGCGCCATTCGGATACTCAAAGAAGTCGATCTCATTTTGTGCGAAGATACCCGTGTCACAAAAACGCTACTCTCGCGTTATGAGATAGGCACGCCGACAATGAGCTATCATGCACAGTCGAAGCTTTCGAAAGTAGAGAAGATATTTGAATTACTCGAAGGAGGGAAGAATATTGCTCTCGTGTCGGATGCGGGTACTCCGACGATATCCGACCCCGGCGTACTTCTTGTTGCGCAGGTGAGAGAGAAGTTCGGCGATGAAATTTCTGTCGTGCCCATTCCGGGGCCCTCAGCACTCATTACTGCACTTTCGGGTGCGGGTGTCTCTGTCGCTGAATTTACCTTTCTCGGATTTCTTCCGCACAAGAAGGGGAGAGAGACGCTCTTTAAGGAGATCGCTGCATCGAAGCGCGTGATGGCTTTTTATGAGTCGCCCCATCGTATCGAGAAAACCTTTGAATCGCTTGAGAAATTTTGCGGAGGAGAGCGTCGTATTGTCATCGCCCGTGAACTCACGAAGATGCATGAGGAATTCGTGCGTGGCACCGTTTCCGAAGTGCGTGCACACTACACCTCACATCCCGACCGCCTCCGTGGGGAATTTGTGGTGATCGTGGAGGGGGTATAGACTGATATTTATGAAAGAAGGATTTCTGTCAGATAATCAAAATCAAGAAGAACAATTAGCGCCAGTGGGTGGGAATATGCATATTCCTCAGTGGGATCCGAATGGTGATGTGCCGCCACCGCTTCCCGCTGAGAATCCTCCAGAGCCAACGTGGATAGGGAAAGAGATGGGGCTTCCACCTCCACTCCCTTCAGAGACCCTAGAAAACAATTGGGAGGGGAAAGAGCTTGGACTTCCGCCACCCTTACCTCAAGAGCATAATGGAGAAGCTGCTGTTGTGGACAACGAAGTCCAGGATACCGCCAACATCGAGTCCAATGAGGATGAAATCCCAGAGCCAAATATTCCGGTACTTGATCGCGAGTTATGTGGTCTTGGGCTGGGTCCCGGTGGGGTTTATTCAGAGCAATGGGAAGAAAGATTAGCTGAGTTCATTAATGAAAAAAGAAACTTACCTCCAGATGCGACAATCGATCTTTATCATGGACTCAATGGTGGCATTGAAGGAGCTCTTGCGGTGATTCAGTCACCCGAACAGGGGGTGAAACAAATTAGCGGACCATGCCTCGCGGTGTATCCTCTTGGTCAATTTTGGAAACCTGGCGGTGCTGGTTTCAAGTATTCAATTCCGCGCGAATCGATCGAGTTCCCTGGAGAGAATAAATCTGATGCAAAATTTCGCATTGATGATGAGGGAATCGTTTTCCTCGTGAATGGTCTTGATACACTTCCTCTTACGGAATTTAATGGAGAGGTGATGAGGACAGAGCGGACAGAAGATGTATTTGCTGAGGGTCAAGATCCATCATTTGATAGCACGATAGAGCCAATAGGGAAAAAGGTTGTACCACTTTCACGCCAAGAAAAAGAAGTAGGGTTAAAAATCGAAGAACAGTTAGGAGAATTTTCTCAAGCTCGCGAAGAAGAGCAGGTCCGTCGACTTGAAGAATCTATACGTGCTGGGTTAGGAGGCGAATAAGGGTCTTTCGAAGTGGATTCGACTCTTTCGATTGTTCCCCCTTTAATTTAGTTGTCATTGCCTCCGTGGGGAATTTGTGGTCATTGTGGAGGGGGTATAGGTAGAGATGTGTTTTTGTTCTTCAGATTTTACGCTATAATACTCACATTATGCTTCGAAAAATACTTATTGGCCTCGGACTCTTGGTAACGATCCTTCCGTACCTTGGTTTTCCTGCGGCCGTCGATACGGTGGTCTCAACTGCGGCGGGACTTATGATCATTTTCCTTTTGACATTTGGTCGTAAAGTAAGACCACATCATGAAGTGTCAGAAAATGTCACAGAGGCACCGCATCGTCTTCATGTCGAGCGCCTTGAAGTTGACGATGCGCCACAGATGCACATCGAAAAGCAGATTACTGTCGACACAGAAGAGATCGAGGAGTCTCCCGACACGGAAACAACGATAGAAAAGAAAACGACGGTTACTCGCAAAAGACGACGCGCGGTTGATGCGAATACATCCTTCATCCCTCCGGGGGAATAGTTCATGCACTTCATGACGAACCTTCTGCGCCTGCGCTTCATCATCCCTGCTATCGTGAGTAGTGTGTTCGTTGTCGGAGCTGTATCCCTTTCTCCGGAAATGAAATATGACTCAGGGACATCTACCTCAACCTCATCAATGAAACTCCTTGCTCAGGGAAAGAATAGTCCAGGAACAAAACTCGAGACGATCGGTGCACCGAGAGATTCAGGAGTCCCCGAGGTTGTCGTGACACACATCGCAACTCCTTCGGTGGTGAAAGCCGTATATATGACGAGTTGTATTGCAAGTGGAAAAAAGCTCCGCGCCCCGCTCGTAAAGTTACTTGATGACACTGAATTAAATGCGATCGTGATCGATATCAAAGACTATACGGGAACGATCTCTTTTGAGACCAATGATCCGCGCTTCGTACTCAATACAAAAGGGTGCCATGTTCCTGACATGAAGGAATTCATTGCATTACTTCATGAGAAGAATGTTTATGTCATTGGGCGTGTGACTGTTTTTCAAGATCAGGTATTCTCGAAATCTCATCCTGACGCAGCGGTAAAAAGGAAGAGTGACGGCCTCTCGTGGAAGGATAAGAAAGGTCTTATGTTCATCGATCCGGGAGCAACAGAGTATTGGGATCATATGGTTGACCTTGGAAAAGTGTCCTACGCGATCGGTTTCGATGAGATCAATTTTGACTATATTCGTTATCCATCCGACGGAGATATGGCGAACGCCGCATTCACTCGCTCGGGTGATCTGACGAAGTCCGCAATGATGACAAAATTCTATGCGTACCTTGGTGGGCACATGCGTGATGCGCACATTCCTTCATCTGCTGATCTTTTTGGTATGACAACATCCAATACTGACGATCTTGGTATTGGGCAGATACTCGAAAGCGCACTCCTTCATTTTGATTATGTTGCACCGATGGTTTACCCGTCGCATTATCCTCCGAATTTCAACGGATGGAAAAATCCAAACCTTGTCCCGTATGAGATCATCAAATTTGCAATGTCTCGTGGAGTGGAACGCGCGAATGCACTTGAAGCAAAAGAAGCAGGTTTTGTTGCATCGACCTCAACTCCAAAATTCGCCGCAACAGGAAAGTATGCACATCGTCTTCGTGCATGGATACAAGATTTTGATTACGGAAAAGAGTATACCGAAGCTGATGTGCGTGCACAAAAGAAAGGCGTGTACGATGCAGGGCTCACTTCATGGATGACGTGGGATCCATCCAATAAATACACACCGAGCGCATACGATCGGGAGTAGTGAATTTTTATACGAGAATATCTTTTGCGCATTGATGGCAGGGCGTACTATAATGGTATGAGTATATGGCAATTCCTGGAAATACACCTGACAAGATAACTTATTTCGCGGAAACGGATTATCGTTCCAAGCGAATTAAATTTGGCATCCGCGATGATGACCGTGCGCGGCATATGTACGTCATCGGAAAGACGGGCATGGGAAAATCGACCTTGCTTGAAAATCTCGCAATTCAAGATATCCAGAATGGGGAGGGGATGTGTTTTATCGATCCGCACGGTGGCACCGCGGAGACTCTTCTTTCGTATGTTCCCGAGCATCGCATGAAGGATGTGATCTATTTCGCGCCGTTCGATCAGGAGTATCCCGTTGGACTGAATGTTATGGAAGACCTTGGTCGCGACAAGCGCCCACTCGTCACATCGGGGCTTATTGGTGCATTCAAAAAAGTTTGGGTTGATGCATGGAGTGCGCGCATGGAATACATTTTGAGTAATGCACTTTTGGCGCTGATGGAATATCCTGGCGCAACACTTCTTGGCGTTAATCGCATGTTTGCAGATAAGAATTATCGCAATCTCGTTGTGGCAAATGTGACCGACCCGTCCGTGAAGGCATTTTGGGTTGATGAGTTTGCAAAATATTCCGATAAATTCGCGACCGAAGCAACTGCAGCGATCCAGAATAAGATAGGCCAATTCGCGGCAAACCCACTCATCCGTAATATGGTGGGGCAACCAAAATCAACATTCGACATCCGCAAGGTGATGGATGAGCGAAAGATATTCATCGTGAATCTTTCAAAGGGTCGCATGGGTGAGGGAAATGCCAATCTTGTCGGTTCGATGCTCATCACGAAAATGTATCTTGCGGCAATGAGTCGCGCAGAGGTAAGTCCTGATGAGATGCGCGAGCTCCCCCCGTTCTATTTGTATGTCGACGAGTTTCAGTCATTTGCAAATGAATCATTTGCTGACATTCTCTCTGAGGCGCGTAAATATAAACTAGCGCTTACGGTTGCGCATCAATATATTGAACAGATGTCTGATGAGGTGCGTGCAGCGGTATTTGGTAACGTTGGCACAATGATCTCATTTCGCGTTGGTTCATACGACGCTGAAGTGCTCGAGAAAGAATTTGCCCCCGCATTCACTTCGGAAGATATGGTGAATCTTGGGTTTGCGCAAATATATCTGAAACTTATGATCAATGGAGTTGGTTCGGCTCCATTTTCTGCGACAACGCTCCCTCGACCAAAACTTCCTCCTCATGTGTTTACTAACGAGGTTATTGCCGCATCGCGCGCGCAGTTCGCTCGTCCGCGTAAAGAGGTAGAAGAGGAGATACTTAAGTGGCATGAATCGATTCCTGATGCGCCTCGCGATCCAAATGCTCCTTTTGTTCCTGAAACGCGCAAATATCCTCCGGGAGCTCGGCCAATACGTAGCACTCCTTCATATGGTTCAAATGGTGGCGGTGGTAACGGTGGTGGAGTGGGGTCCTCGCGACCATCTCCCCGGTCAGAATCGTCTCCTCGTGAAGAGGGTGCAACACAGAATTATCGACAACCATCTGCGGTGGCGTATGCACCAGCACCACAGCCTTTCTATTATGGTGGAATGCAGATACCAACGCCGCCACCTTCTGTTGCTACTCAAGGGGTGATGATGGCCCCCACTCTGCCACCGCCTGTTGTGCGACCCTCCCCACACCAACCTTTTCGTGAAGAGCTTGCAAAGATAGGCGTAGAAACAGTGAAAGAAGTGAGCGCACCTGTTCTCGCTGTTCCTCGTAAGCCACAAGTAGTCACAGATGCTCCATCCGTCACAGCAACAGGAGAGTACCGCGGACCTGAGCGTCGCCATCACCCTGCTTCACTCTCTCAAGTTCCGCCATTACCTGGTGTGAATACAAAGCCTTATGTACGACCAAATGAGAAAGTTCAAACAAGCGTCATGCCTCAGGTGAATTTGTCAGTTCTCAAATCTCAACCAAAAAAAGATAAGGGGCCATCAGAAGCAAATCTTTCAAGCCTCCGTGCTGTTCTTGATGCGGCGCTTGCAAAAGAGAAAGTTGCAAAGGAAGTAAAGACTCCCACCACTATTTCTTCTCAAGATGAACATTCTGTGCAGTCTCTTCAGAAAGAAGAGAAAAAAGAAACAGTGACCCTAAACGAGTCTCCAAAGACTGCACCCACCCCTCCTCCGACTCCACCCGTTTCTTTACTGGGAGATACAAAAGAGGCGACACCGCTTAAGGAAGTTCCTGAGGAGGTCTTGCGTAGTGTGCTCGCTGATTAGTGTCACGCAATCATTGTTTGACAATGTACAAAATAATCTCTAATGTCATATTTAGAGAAGTTTTTTGATTCAACAGAGGAGATACATCATGGCTGACAAAAGTCTGTATTGCTCATTTTGCTCAAAGAGCCAACATGAGGTGCGAAAACTTATCGCGGGACCGAATGTGTATATCTGCGATGAGTGTGTCGATCTGTGCAATGACATCATTGCCGCAGATAAGCAGAGTGAGCGCAAGGGTACTCGTGGTGAAAAAACAATGACACCGCAGAATATTGTCGAGCAACACCTTGATCCGTATGTCATTGGTCAGGCGAGTGCGAAACAAGTCCTCTCGGTCGCGGTCTACAATCACTATAAGCGGTTGCGGCATGAGCCTAAGGAGGGTGGCACGGAGTTGGCGAAATCCAATATCTTGCTCATTGGTCCGACCGGCTCAGGAAAGACACTCCTCGCGCAAACGATCGCTCGCATGCTGAATGTTCCCTTTGCTATTGCTGATGCGACGACGCTCACTGAAGCAGGTTATGTCGGTGAGGATGTTGAAAGCATTATCCTTAAATTGCTCCAGAATTGCGATTACGATGTGGCGAAAGCTGAACGTGGAATCGTCTATATCGATGAGATCGACAAAATTTCACGCAAGTCGGGCGCCTCTACGGTTACTCGTGATGTTTCCGGTGAGGGTGTGCAGAATGCGCTTCTTAAGATCGTCGAAGGGACGCTCGTGACCATCCCACCGAAAGGAGGGAAGAAGATGGGCGAATCGTTCGAGGTGAATACGTCGAATATTCTGTTCATCTGCGGTGGTGCATTTGCGAGCTTGGGGAAAGTCATCCAGAATCGCGTCGAAAAAAGCGGTATTGGTTTTGGCGCGACAGTGCATAGCAAGACTGACTCACAGGATGCCGGTAAATTCTTGAATGAGGTGACACAGGAGGATCTAATAAATTTCGGCATCATTCCTGAATTAGTCGGACGACTTCCCGTCATTGCAGTATTAAATGAGCTGGACGAGAAAGCGTTGATACAGATCTTGACTGAACCCAAGAATGCCCTGGTGAAGCAATTCCAAACACTTTTCGAGATGGAGGATGTGAAGTTGGACATCACTTCCGATGCACTCGAGGCTTGGGCAAAAAAGGCGATTTCCTCAAAAACTGGTGCTCGTGGTTTGCGCACCGTGCTTGAGCGAACGCTTCTTGGTATTCAATACACTCTTCCGACGTTGAATGAGGATGGCACGATCGAAAGTGTCACCATTAATAAAGATGTCGTGTTGGGCACTATTCCGCCCATTATCACACACAAACAAAACGAGATTCATAACTCGTGACGTCATAGGCGTGTCTTCGGACACGCCTTTCTTTTTCATGCACTTGCAGATGCTCTATATTTCGGTAATATTCGAAGAATGAAATCGTTCCGGATCTTCCTTGTCGCCCTCCTTTGGCTTTTTACTTTTACTACTGCATATGCGAATGTGCGAATAAATGAAGTTGCGTGGATGGGTACGTCTGTCTCGGGAACAAATGAGTGGATCGAACTCTCAAATGAAGGAGATGTGTCGGTCGATCTCTCTGGGTGGAGCATTGTCGCACTCGACGGTTCTCCGTCGATTATGCTTTCCGGTTCGGTCGCCCCACGGGGATTTTTTTTGATAGAACGAACAGATGATACGACTGTTCCCGATGTTGCTGCGGATCAAGTTGCTCCATTCGGAAGTGGGCTTTCGAATGCAGGAGAAACGCTATATCTCAAGGACTCAAGCGGTTCGATCGTTGATACGGTCGTCGGTGGAACTGATTGGGAGAATATTGGTGGAGATAATGCGACAAAAGAAACTCCGCAACGCACAACATCCGCGTGGGTTATAGGCATACCAACTCCACGAACAGCAAATATATCTCATGGAGAAGTTCTTGGGGTGGCTGCCACTCCAGCAGGTATATCCACGAACGTTCCTTCGGTCAGTGTGTCTACTGGTTCGTCTGTCATAACATCGACGACTCCAACATATCCCCGAAGTGAGATCAGTGTGTTTGCGGGAGATGATAAAAATATACTCACGCATTCTCGTGTTCATCTCACCGGGACTGCCTACGGTCTCTATGATGAACTTTTGCCATATGCGACATATCGATGGAACTTTGGCGACGGAGCGACTGCTCTTGGAAAAGATGTTTCTCATGCGTATCGTTTCCCTGGAGAGTACACCGTAACACTGGAAGTTTTTTGGGGTGACAAACAAAGATCTGATCGCATGAAGATCGTTGTGGTGACGCCGGGTATCACGATCGGAGAGACCGTCTCTGGTCAAGATGGTTCCATTCAATTGTTAAATCGCTCCGAGCGAGAGATCGATCTTTCTCTTTGGCGTGTGCGCACGGCAACTGGCGCAATGTTCATTCTTCCTCAGAATACGTTTGTTGAAGCTGGGCGAGTGATACGTCTTCCAAATGCGATCACCGGATTAACAGAATTCACTTCAGGTCTTGAGCTTATGGATCAAGACGAGAACATCATTGCAACGACACCCACTGTTCCACCGTCTCGCCCTTCGATCGTTCCTTTTTCAAACTTAAAACAATCCACCACAAAGGCAGTGCTTTCGGCGGGGATAGCGAAATCTTCTATTGAAGAGTCTGGTCCTTTGGTGGGGGATAATTCTGCCTCAGCAGTACTTTGGCAGGGTGGTGCCGAGAAGAATGGCGCCACTCGTTTCGGTATTGATGAAATGACGTCAAATAATATGAAGTGGATATTCCTTATGCTCTTTATTGCGCTTATTATATTTGCGGGCTTCCTTGTGAGTCGTAGTGGTGAGGAGAATTCAATTGCAAGTGAGTATGCGATCATTGAGGATATCATTGAAAGCAAGGAGAGTCTTGATAAATAATCTCAACAGACCGCAACCTTTTGTTTTGATATTGGTTATACTATAGTAACGCTATGGAAAACTCTCCACAGAAAAAGACCATACTCGTTACCGGTGGTGCGGGGTTCATTGGATTGCATCTCATTGAACGATTATTAAAAGACGGCCATCGTGTCATTTCACTCGATAATTATTTTACGGGCACAAAAGAAAATCATATTGCGGGAGCCGAGTATCGCGAGGGGCATACGAAAGACATCGCAAAACATATTTCTGAGACGCCGGACATCATCTATCATCTTGGTGAATACTCTCGCGTCGCAAAGAGTTTTGATGAGCCGGGAGTTGTCTTTGATCTTAATATGGTCGGAACATTTGCGGTGCTCGAGTTTTGGCGAAAGCATCAGTGTAAATTGGTCTATGCGGGCTCATCGACAAAGCACGCCGAAGTACGCGAAGATGGCGTGCTGGGAAGAAATCTTTCTCCGTACACTTGGGCCAAGGCGGCAAATTCAGACCTTGTTGTGAATTACGCTCGTTGGTACAGTCTTTCATACGCGATCACTTATTTTTATAATGTGTATGGTCCTCGTGAGCGCGGAGAAGGAGAGCGTGGAACATTCATCGAAATATGCAAAGAACGATATTTAAAAGGTGAGCCACACAAGATAGCGTCACCCGGAACACAGACGCGCGCGTTTACGCATGTGGAAGATACGGTGAGTGGAATTATCGCTGCGGGAGAATGTGTGGAGTCGGATGAATACGGCATCAGCGCAAAAGAAGTACACTCACTTCTCGATGTTGCACGCATGTTTGGGGGCGATGTTGAATTCCTTCCGCAGACAAGATCGACACGCTCTACAGGAGCAGTTGATACGACGAACCTAGAAAAGCTTGGGTGGAAGCAAGAACATACGCTCGAAGATTACATCAAGAAACTCAAGAAATAGCAGGATATCAAGCCATTGCTTTTTTCATTATTTGTATTATGGTTATAACCCTGTCTTGTTCTTAACGTTATCGTGAGAGGGAAATAGATATGAAGGGTTCATCCGCAGTTCTGATCCATGGACTTTATCTTGGTGTTCCAGATTGGCATGCGATCATGATCGGAGAAAGCGCATACGGCAAAGAGGGTCGTATCTTGCGCGGACTCAAGATCGCTTATGAAGAGAATGCGCATCAGATATTCTGGGGTACGGGAGCATCCGAGATGGATGGAGTAAAAGAGGGGCAATATATTTATGATTATGCTCTCGCACACCTCCCGCTGATCGCTGAGCATCTGAATGCGAACATCCTCCTCGTGAAGCACTTCATTGAAAGTCGTTCAGTAATAAACACCGAAACGAAGAACACGCGTGAGGAAATAGGCGCAGTCATGAAAGTGCTCGCGCGATATGACATCAAGCAACTTTTTATCGTTTCATCCCCGACGCATGGCGGTCGCTGCTTTACGGAAGGGGAAGTGCTTCGTCTCTCTCGGGAATTTGCTCCACAGCAAGTGCGGATATTCGCAACTGGTTCTGATGTGAGTTACGAGGGTTCGTCCCCCAAAGATGTGGTCATCATCGAGCCGCCTCATCGTGGTGATCGCGTCCATGAGTATCCACTCTCTGTGACCGCACGGAAAGCGATGAGACTTTCCCGCTCGCCGCAAGGAGTCGAGTTCTTGAAAGCACTGTCGGAATTCGTTGATTCGTGGGCTGAAAATAAGTAGATAGCTATATCCTGAAGAGTAGATTACGTCACGTGATCTGCTCTTTTTTTGACCATAAACTGCTATAATGGACCGATGGCTAAAAAGATACTCATATTTTCTCTTTCATATTACCCGAGCAATGTGAGTGGGGCTGAGGCTGCGATCAAAGAGATCACCGACCGCATCGCGCCAGAGGATATCGAATTCCATGTGGTGACCCTTTTGTTCGACAAGACACAGCCAAGAGAAGAAAAGATCGGGAATACCCTTGTGCATCGCGTCGGATTTGGTGGCGCGTATCTTTCAAAGATATTGTTCATTCCTCTTGCGGCGCTAAAGGCGCGTGCCCTTGATCGCGCGCACCACATTGACGCACTGTGGGCGATGATGACGTATATGCTTCTTCCTGTTGTCTTTGCGCGTATCTGTGGGGTCCGTGCTCCGCATATTCTCACGTTGCAAGATGGTGATCCTTATGAAAAGGTCTTTGAGCGATGGTTTATTCGACCGATCACCCCACTCCTCGATCATGGATTCCGCACTGCAACAATGATACAGGTCATATCGGTCTTTTTGGCGGAGTGGCCACGTAAGCGCGGATACACGGGTAGAGTTGAGCTCATTTACAATGGCGCAAATCCTCGTGACCTAAAGGGCGAAATCTCTTCCGAGGAAGTGGAAGCATTGAAACAAAAGCTCGGCAAGAAACCTGGTGACATATTCTTGGTGAACACCTCACGTCTCGTCCATCAAAAAGCATTTGATGATACTATCCGCGCGCTCGTAAAACTTCCTCCCAATATCAAGTTCCTTGTGGTGGGTGGTGGCGAGGATGAGGCGATGCTCAAGGAGCTCGCGAAAGATCTTGGTGTCGTAGGTCGCGTCGTGTTCACGGGAAAGGTAGAGCGAAGTGTCGTGACGCTCTATCGTCGTGCCGCAGACATCTTCGTTGCGCCTAGTCGTTCAGAGGGTCTCGGCAATGCGTTCATCTCGGCGCTTGCGTCACGTTTACCACTTATCGCAACACAAGTTGGTGGCATGGCGGATTATGTCTTTGATGAAAAGCACAACCCCGACAAGAAGCCGACGGCATGGGTCATCGACCCCGATGCTCCCGACCAGATCGCCGCAAAGGTTTTAGAGATCATAGCAAACCCAGCAAAAGCAAAGGATATCTCCGCATATGCACGCACGATGGTCGAGGAGAAATATGACTGGGATATGATCGCAAAAGACATGCGCACAAAAGTATTTGGCGCAGTATTAAATAACATAGACAGTCAATAACAATGAGCAACCATAATTTAGTTGAACGTGCGATGGCGATCGCGGTTTCCGCGCATGAGGGGCAGATGCGTAAGGAAGCGGATGTTCCATATATAGTGCATCCCGTATCGGTTGCGCTCGTGCTCGCGCGGAATGGTTTTCCTGATACTTTTGTTGCGGCCGCACTCGTGCATGACGTCGTTGAAGACACGAGTGTTTCTCTGGAAGAATTGCGCAGTCTGCTTGGGGATGAAGTTGCGAACATTGTCGCCCCGGTCACGCACGATGATACGCTTCCGTGGGAAGAAAAGAAGCGCGCATACATCGAGGAGGTGCGGAAGGCATCGTTGGGTGCAAAGGCGATATCCCTTGCTGACAAAATATCGAATGCGCATAGTTTGCTTGCTGCATACAAGGTTCAAGGTAGCGCAATATGGAAACACTTTAATGCGGGCCGTGAAAAGAAGCTTTGGTTCGAGCACGCAATGCTTGATATGTATCGTGAGACATGGGAGCACCCAATGGTTGAAGAGTATGCGCTCCTTGTGTCAGAGATGGACGCACTTGAGTAGGGGATCAGTGGAGCCCTTGCTGCCGCTCTTTTTCTTTTGCATCACGTAGTGTGTCGCGCATCTTTGTATATCCTTGAATGATCTCCGGGGAAACCCTCTCGTTTCGAAGCGTTGCGCGAAGTACTTCGCTCCAAAAATTGATACGCGCCCGATTGAGCAAAAGCAGATCTCCCGAGCTTTTTGCGAGAGTATTTGTATAGTAGTAGATGAGTTCTCCGAGTCGGTAGACGCGCATTAATGTAAGGGAGTGTAATTCCTCCTCGGTCTTATTATCTCGGACATACTGCACGAGCGCATGCTCCAGTTCCGGATTGTAGAGTGCCATGAAATTGATGAATCGCGCCCACCCTTCGTGCTTGTTACCAAATCGTATCGATGAATGATCGAGGAGATAGATATGATCATCTGCGATTCGGAAATTGTGGGGTACGAAATCCGTATGCGTGAGAAATCCTGAATACTGCTCGATTATTTCCGATTCTGCCCGAAGGAGCAAAGCTCCCTCCTCGAGTATCGCATGGAGCTCTTTCTCTTTGGGAAGTTCCTGTGATATGTGAGTTTTAAAATTCGCGAATGTGCGCACGTAATCCGAAGCAGTCTTTTCCCCAAATGTTCTTTTGATAAGACGTCGATGTCCATACGTTGTCGCGCGTGCTCCTTCTTGCGCCTTCAGTGCTTTGAGTGCAAATGAAAATTGCTCTGGAAGTGGTCGCTCGATGAAGGGGCGATCATTGGCGATGAATTCTTGTATGGCGATGGAAAATCTTCCCCGTTTTGTAAAGATCATCATGCGGGGAGAGAGGAATACATCGTACGCAAAGTTCATCTTTGCAAGCGTCTCACGACATACTTGCTCATGGAGAAGCTCGCGTACTCCGTGGGGGTCAGAGGCCACCTTGATAACGACGCGCTTGTTGCCATCTTTCTCCCTTCCCAAGAGAATAAGTTTCTTGCCACTTTCGGTCGTGACCGCCTGCATGAGATAGCGCTCGCCCCCAAGATGTGGCTGTTCCTTGTCGGCCACAAATCCGAGCTCTTCGAGTATTGGTAATATCTCCGCAAGTTCATGCGTGCAATATCTCTCCCAAGCATCTTTGTTGTTGATGTTATGTTCCATGTGTGAATATTTCCTCGAGTTCATGTATGTGCGTATTCCATGATCTTTCGTACGCATCAAACTCCGCATCGGGTCTTTTGGTGAAGGGAAGGATCTCTGGTCGCGTCTTTGGAATTATTTGTATGACCTTACGTGCGCGTCCATGTGCAAAGGTGTGGATGCTTCGGAGTAGTACACCGCTCTCTGCTTTATCTTGCGCGACCTTATCTCCGATGTGGAGGACAAGGGGCTTCTTTGTGAGGAGTGCAACGATTCCCGCGGGGAGTTCTACGGAGGCGCCATTTTCAGCATAGAGCACATCCGCTTTTCGTGTTGCCCTAAAGAGCGCGATAGTAAATCGCAGCAGTCGCAACGGAAGTGGATGACGTTTTTCTATAGAGACAAAAGAAGCACCGAATACTTTCTCTGGTAGGCGTCCGTACGACACGACCGTCACCTCATCATTTTCCGCAAGCCGTTTTGCAAGCTCTTTTACATAAGGAGCTGGATCTCCGATATCGGGAGGGTAGAGTGGTGTCGCGATGACGATCTTCATATAGTGAAGTCTAGCATATGGTTCATTGTGATTCTATGTATATATGAACGAGAATTTTTCGTAAAAAGTTGCATAAAATGCTTCAAGAATGAGGGTATGTTGCGAAACTCATTCATCGTGTAGTCTTGTAAGAATAATGACATTCAAACGTCGTATAAGTATGGCAGACAAAGATGCCTTTATCGCGGTCTATGATACGCAGGCGGACGCGTTGTTCCGATTTGCGCTTTTCGGGGTGGGTGATCGCGAACTTGCGAAAGACTTGGTTTCTGAGACCTTTGCAAAAGTCTGGGAATATATCACGAAGGGAAACAAGACGGAGAATATGAAGGCACTTTGTTATCGGACACTCCGCAATCTCATTGTCGATCATTATCGCAAACATAAGAGTGGTTCCTTGGACGGACTCCTTGAAGCGGGATTTGATCCTATTGGAGAAGATGGCATGGATCGTGTTGAAAACGAAGAAGATAAAGCAATGCTTCGTAGGGCTATCGGAACGTTACCCGCGGCAATAAGAGAGGTGGTCGTACTCCGGTACATCGAAGAATATTCACCGAAAGAAATATCTGAATTACTCCATATCTCACAGTCACTTGTATCGGTCCGTCTCTTCCGCGCAACTCAATTACTCAAAAAAACTCTCCACGCATGAACGATCCATTAAAACAATTTTCCATACTGAAGTCTGAAAAACTCACTCAAGGCGAGCGTGATGCGATGCGCGCAAAGTTGCTCACCCAGATGGATACGTATTCCCGTGCGCACATGCAACACGCTCGATCTTCCACGTTTGGAGGTGTGCTTTATCGCTACAAGCGAGGATTTGGATTTGCCCTCGCCTCAGTCCTTGCTGTATCGACGGGCGCATCGTACGCAGCCGCAAGCGCCCTTCCTGGAGATATGCTTTATCCCGTGAAGATCCACGTGAATGAGCGCATCGAGGGTGCAGTCGCCATCAATCCCAAAGCATCTGCGGAATTCGCGCAGAAGCAGATCAGTCGCCGCGCTTTTGAGGCAGAGGTGCTCGCAAAAGAAGACCGTCTTGATGATGTAAAGAAGGATCAGCTGCGAGAGGGAACAAAGATGCATATTGATGCGTACACTCAGGCGCGTGCAAAAATAGAACGGAAAGGAGAACGTGAGAAGGTTGAAGAACTTGAGAGCAAGATGCGTCGTACGATAAAAGATCATGAACGTGCATTCAGTGATATGGGTGTCGTGGCGATCGTGAGTACAAGCACGGAAGATGGTGACGACGACACTCCGTCACTTGAAGGCTTGCGTGGGCAAAGGAGTGAATTCTTCATTCGCCCTACACCTAATAAAGACACAAGATTCTCTTCTTCAACTTTGAACAACATGAACAGAGAAGAGATTGGTCGCCCTTCGCGCTTAAATAATGAAGAGAGGTTGAGGCGCGAAAATAGACAGAGAGAGAACGAGATAAAAGAGATCATTCCAGCCAAGATATCGCCCGTTTCAAGGGGAGATGAAGAAGAGGAGGAGGCACAGGCAGACGGGGTCCAGAATTAGATGATCTATATTAAAACACCCACGTACATCGTGGGTGTTTGTTTTATGACTTTAGCCAATAACGATCGAGTAGTCTCGTAGTTGTCGCGTGAGATCACTAATGGAATGCTTTGTTGCGTTATAGACGATACCATGTCCACCGAGTGATTTCCATGCCGCAATATTCTCTTCGACGTCGTCGATAAAGAGCGTATGTGTTGGGTGCAGTCCTGCTCGCTTAAAGGCTGCATAGTAGACCTGCGGGTGCGGTTTTATTGCACCGATGCGATAGGAAAGGAGTCGTTGTTCTTCGAGGCGGAAATGATTCCGCACGATTTGAGATTCCGCAACATATCGACCATAACTAATGGCGTTGATGTTTGAAAGCAGGAACTTTTTTTGCGGTATCTGAAACAAGAGTTTGTCGAGTTCGGTGTTTTCCTCAATAAAGATTCCTGCCCATAATTTTGCGAAAGTATGGTAATCAATAGTGTGTCTACAGTCGAGACTTTGGGTGAGTACGTGAAAAAAGTTTGCGGGAGCTATTTCTCCGCATTCAAATGAGGCGAATAGTTTGCTGTAATTTTTTCCATTCGCCACACCTCCACAAAGAGTGTGTTCGATATGCGTACGATCTTTCCCCGTGTGCCCAGCAAATCCATCAAGGAATCGTCCAAAATCGAACGTCGCACAGACATTTCCAAAATCAACAAAGACACCTTGAATCGTTGGTTTTTCCACTGGTCTTCTCCTTTCGTGAGTACATAAATTCTCTGCGTGCAATCTAGCACATTACTCCTTCTTGTCCATGATCGCTCTCGGGAGATCATCGGTCCAAGATATGACCTTCCTCTTCATGCGAATGTTGTATAATATGCCAATATGAAAGTACTTATTGCGACCCCACTTTATCCGCCAGAGATCGGTGGTCCTGCGACGTATGCAAAGACGCTTGAAACAGAACTTCCAAAGCTTGGTGTTGATGTCGTCATTGTCGCATTCCATTCCGTGCGCTTCTTTCCAAAATTCATCCGCCACATCGTGTACCTGGTGAAACTTCTTCTTAAGGCGGGTGACGCGGATGTCATCCTTGCGCTCGATCCTGTTTCCGTCGGCTTG
>Ga0208373_1002549_pt1 | contig 19871 bp, 13 predicted proteins | sample RifOxyC2_FD_184036 | JGI IMG/M metagenome (GOLD analysis project Ga0208373, IMG submission 184036) | Soil microbial communities from Rifle, Colorado - Rifle Oxygen_injection C2 (SPAdes) | ecosystem: Environmental > Terrestrial > Deep subsurface > Rock core/Sediment | place: Rifle, Colorado... | reverse complement strand
CCCAGAACCAGTAGAACCAACCCCAACTCCAACCCCAGAACCAGTAGAACCAACCCCAACTCCAACCCCAGAACCAGTAGAACCAACCCCAACCCCTGAAACAGTTATTATTTCGGAAGAGGGCAGTACTATCACAGAGTTAACCATGACTTCTGTTAAAGCTACAAAAAAAGGTTACAAAGTAGTATATAGCGATGGTTCAGAAAAAGCAGTTAAAATTTACAAAAACGATAGTGATAATAAAACTAAAGTTAAATATTATGCTGATCAAGGATTAGTACTGGTATTACAATCCAATGGTAAAAAATTGGCACTTGTTAATGTACAGACCGGTAAAGTTATAAAAAAAGTACAATTGGCTGACAATACTTTTAATCAACAATCTTTAAAAATAGCTAAAATTCAAAATAAAAAATGTGCTGTGATTACTCTTCGTGGTCACAAAAGAGAAGAATCAAAAGTGGTTATTGTACGTTTAAACTTACATAAACAAAATATTACAAAAAAAGATTCAATTAAACTTTCAAGCACAAAGCTTACTGTGAATAAAACTGAACCAAAGAACAAGAAAGTACATGTTACAGATAGCAATGGAAACAAATATGAAATTAAAGTAAATGCTGACTTTAAAGCCACTTTAGTTCTTCCTTAATGAGTTGATACATGATGTAAAGTAGTATAACTCCAAGAAGCCGAATCAGAGAAAAAGAAGGCTCAATTGTGAGTGATTCTATTTTGTTATACAATGAGCCTATGCCTAGAATACAAAATCATTCTGTGCTCCGTCGGCATTCAATACAGCCGCTCACGCAACAGCGAAATGTGATAGATAGAACTCTTTTGATGATTATTGGAACATTACTTATTTTTGGTATTATCATGATTACTTCAGCAAGTTTTTGGACAGCAGAAACCGATCCAAATATTCGCGATGGATATTATTATATTAAGCATCAACTGCTCTATGGCGTCCTGTTGGGTCTTTTGGCATTTTATGTGATGAGTAAAATTAATTATCATTACTGGCGTCGATATGCATTTCCGATTGCAATTTTTTCTATGTTTTTATTATTTTCCGTATTTATTCCAGGCATTGGAAAGGAATTACTTGGTGCAAAACGATGGATTCATATTGGTGGCTTTTTTTTTCAACCTTCTGAAGTGATTAAATTAACATTTCTTATTTATTTAGCTGCTTGGCTAGAAAAACATGGAAAACAAGTAGAAGATATTTCCTATGGTTTAGCTTCTTTTTTAACCATGCTTGGTTTTTTAGTATTAATGGTTGCTGTTGCACAAAAAGATTTGGGTACCACTATGGTTATTTCTGTTGTTTCCATTATCGTATATTTTGCAGCAGGTGCTCCATGGAAACATCTTGGATTGATATTTTTAGGTGGAGTTATTGCATTTTTCTTGCTTATCAAAATAGCGCCATTTCGTGCGGATCGTTTGACTGTTTTTTTGCATCCGGAAACAGATCCACAAGGAATTGGGTATCATGCAAATCAAGCACTACTTGCTATTGGCTCTGGTGGGTTATTTGGTCGAGGACTCAATCATTCATTGCAAAAATACAATTATCTTCCAGAACCGGCAACAGATTCCATTTTTGCTATTATTTCAGAGGAATTGGGGTTTTTGTTTTCTTTGGGTATTATTGCGCTGTATCTTTTTTTTATTATTAAAGCAGTGCAAATTGGAAGAAAAGCACCTGATCAATTTGGAAAATTACTTGCCATTGGTATTGCATCGTGGGTTGGATTTCAGGCGTTTATTAATATTGGTGCCATGTTGTCGATTGTGCCACTCACAGGTATTCCATTGCCATTTATCAGTTATGGAAGTTCTTCGTTAATTATGTTACTTGCCGCAACCGGAGTATTAGCCAATATTTCACGCAGAACATAAAATATGCGCATTTTATTAACCGGAGGTGGAACATTAGGATCTGTCAGCCCTTTGCTTGCCACTATTCCACAATTACAAGCACAAAAGCATGAAGTGCGTTTTATTGGTACATATACTGGCCCAGAACGTTCGATTGTACTGCAATATCATATTTCATTTTATGCTATTCTTGCGCCTAAATTTCATCGTTTTTTGACGTGGAAACACCTACTCATTCCATTTGAATTTTTTATTGCATTCTTTCAATCAGTGGTACAGTTATTACGATGGCGTCCGGATGTGATCGTATCAGCTGGTGGGTTTGTTTCTGTTCCGCTTGTATGGGTAGGATGGTTTTTACGCATTCCTGCTATCATTCATCAGCAAGATTTGCTGCCTGGAATGGCAAATAAACTCATGCAGCCTTTTGCACATAACATTACCGTGGCATTTGAAAATTCATTACATTATTTTCCAAAAAATAAAACAGAATGGATCGGTAACCCAGTGCGCGACCTTACACCAACAACAGATGTGATTCATATAGATCCGGCTTACAGAACTGTATTGATTTTTGGCGGCGGCACAGGTGCTATGGCAATAAATGAGTTCGTTGGAAAACAGCTATGCGAATTTGTAAATGTGATTCACATAATTGGAAAGGATAGAGCAGGAAGAATGGCGCATATTGTGCATCCGCGATATCATCAATTCAAAATTTTAGGAGAAGAAATGAAAGAAGCGTTGCAAAAAGCAGATATCGTGGTGTGTCGAGCGGGTATTGGAACTATTACAGAGCTTGCAACGCTAGGGAAGCCGGCCATTGTGATTCCTATGCCTCATACACATCAAGAGTATAATGCTGCCTTTTTACAAAAGCATCACGCAGCAATCATTCTGTCACAAGTTCAATTATCGAGTGATTCTTTTCAAGGTCAGATTCAAGACCTGCTCAATTCAAAAAAAACGCAAAGTGAACTTTCGCAAAATATTATGAAGCTTCAAAAAGCACAAGCCACTATTCTTTTTGTAAAAAAAATTATACACGCTGTGTCACAATGATTGTACCTTCTCTGATTTTTTCTTGTTCTATTTTGAAAGATCTGGACATTTTTTCTCTTTTATTTTTGTCAGTATGCTATAATAGCACTACAACGTATGACAATACATTTTGATAAGATACACACAATTTATGTTTCAGGAATTGGAGGTATTGGCACATCAGCGCTCGCACAATTATTGCATGCAGATAAAAAAAAGGTCAGTGGTTCTGATGCTATTTCTTCGTCAATCACTGATTGTTTACAGAAAAAGGGCATCGCTGTTTTCATTGGGCAAAATAAAACACTTTTCACAAAAAATACAGATCTGCTGATATATTCTGATGCAGTGCCAGAGCATCATCCAGACCGAAAAAAGGCGCAAGAATTAGGAATTCCACAACTGAGTTATTTTGAAGCGTTAGGAGAATACATTAGACAGTTTAAAACAGTTATTGCTGTTTCCGGCACTCATGGAAAATCTACTACAACGGCTATGATCGCCAATATGTGTATTGCTGCACAATTAAATCCCACCGTGATTGTCGGTAGTGTAGTGAAAGAATTTGGTAGCAATGCAAGAAAGGGCGCAAAAGATTTATGCATTGTTGAAGCATGCGAGCATCGGGAGCACATGCTGCATCTTCATCCACACATAATTGTTTTAACAAATATTGAAGAAGATCATCTTGATTATTATCATGATCTTGATCATATCATTCTTACGTTCCAAAAATATATTAACCATTTGCCGATGAATGGTGTATTAATAAAAAATAATGATGATGCAGGTAGCCATGATATTGGATTTGATGGGCGTATTATTACATATGGCATGACGCATGACTCAGATATTTTTGCAAAGAATATGAATACATTGGATCAAATTCAAACCTTTCGACACGGTGAAACAACATTTGAATTGCCAATTCCAGGAGTGTTTAATATGTATAATGCGCTTGCCGCAATAGCTGTGGGAAAGCACTTGGGTATTTCTGAGCAAACGATGCATAACGTATTACGTACATTTCGAGGTGTATGGCGTCGTTTTGAAATTATGGGAGCATACAAAGGAGCATTGGTGATTTCTGATTATGCGCATCACCCAACGGCAATACAAAAAACCATTCAAGCCGCACGAGAGTTTTATCCGAATCGTCGAATAGGAGTGATATTTCAGCCACATCAACGTTCGCGCACACAAAAACTATTTTCGCAATTTGTGAAAGCATTTACGAATGCAGATTTTGTTATTGTACAGGAAATTTATGATGTTTTAGGAAGAGAAAATGAAGAAAATCAAATAAGCTCGCAAGATTTAGTGAATGAGATTGAAAAAAAAGGAAAATACGCCGTGTATTCACGTAACGCCAATGAAACACGCGAGAAAGTAAATATTTTTCTTGAACAAGGCGATGTATTGCTTATCATGGGAGCTGGTGATATTTATCAACTTGCTGAAACGCTGGTAAAATAAAGGAATAGATGAATGTTTAAGAGATATAGTTCATTTCACTGCACGCTTACGCTATTGCATTGAAATTAACTATATCTTCCTCCTCCATCTGTAAAATATAGCAGTTACCATATGTCCATATTTACCATTCCACAATTAGCAGTACAAGAAAATGTTCCATTAGCACCATATACGACATTTAACATTGGTGGTAGAGCACGTTTTTTTGTTGAAGTAACGAGTGTAAAAGAATTGTGTTCAGCCATTGAAGAAGCAAAACGTTTACAAATAAAATGGTTTGTATTAGGTGGTGGTTCGAATATTCTGGTTGCTGATCAGGGATTTGATGGGTTAGTTATAAAAAATGCTATTCGTACGATGGAATTTGATGATCAACAAACACGTGTGCGGGTGGGTGCTGGAGTACTCATGACCGCACTCATTCAAAAATGCATTCAACAGGGATTTGCTGGGCTTGAATATGCAATAGGAGTGCCAGCAACAGTTGGTGGGGCTATTTGGGCAAACCTCGGAGCACATGGGAGCGAAATTTCCGATTTTTTCATAGAAGCTACTGTTTTGAATGAAGAGGGTGTTGTACAAACTTTTTCAAAAGTAGATTGTCAATTTTCTTATCGAGAGAGTGTATTCAAGCATACAAAAAGTATTATACTTGATGGATTATTTCAATTACAAAAAAAAGAGAAAGCAACAATTCAAAAACAGATGATGGAATTGCTTACCAAACGCAATGCTAGTCAAGACATCACTGCTTCTTGTGCGGGATGTACTTTTCGAAATCCGAAAAATCAAACAGATATTTCCGCAGCGCAACTGATTGATGAGTTGGGTTTAAAAGGGTTTCAAATCGGTGGAGCAAAAGTTTCCGAAAAGCATGCAAATTTTATTGTGAATACCGGCACAGCTACAGCAGAAGATGTGATTATGCTTATTTCCTATATTAAACAACAAGTGCGCGATAAAAAAGGTATACAGTTAATGGAAGAAGTAGAATATATTGGATTCTAGTGCTGTTATGAAGGGCAAAAAAATGATATACTAGGGATGTGCTTTCTAATTATTCAAGAATTATTGTATGCCAATTAATATCAATGCCCGTAAATTTGAATTAACTGATGCGATTCGACAGTATATTGAAAAAAAAATCATACCGTTACAAAAACATCTTGAGAATATCATCGAAATTGATGTGGAAGTATGTAAGAATATGCATCACAAAAAAGGAAACATATTTCATGTACGAATGAATGTGCAAGTTCCGCATAAAGTATTGTTTGCTGAAGAAGAGCAGGAAGATCTCTATGCTGCTGTTGATGTCTGTCGTGATGAAATTGATAGTCAAATTCGAAAGTATCGTGAAGAATTTGAGGAACGTAAACGAAAAGCTCGTAAAAGTCGCCGAGCATTTAAATCGCTTCTGACGTTTTGGAAATAATGAGCATTCACTCATATTTATAGCGTGTTTGTTTGACGGTTTCTTTCTAACCCATTACAGTACACTGCGTACCTCTTTTATAAGAGAAATGAGTGGCATTATTAAAGATCAAGAATACCTTTTATGCATAAATCTATTGAACGATTATTTGGAGACAGAAATAAACGATTGGTAAAAGCATTACAAAAAGATGTAGAACGTATTACCGCACTTGAACCGGAAATTCAAACATTATCTGATGAAGCATTACGTGCAAAAACAACAGAATTTCGAAATCAATTACAACAGGAAAAAACGCTTGAAGACATCAAATATGAAGCATTTGCGGTGGTGCGTGAAGCCGCGCGTCGCACTTTGGGTCAGCGTCATTATGATGTTCAGCTCATTGGCGGCTTAGTGCTTCATCAGGGTAATATTGCAGAAATGAGAACTGGTGAAGGAAAAACGCTTTCTGCAACCACCGCAGCATATCTGAACGCTCTTGCAGGGAAAGGAGTACATATTGTGACAGTGAATGATTATTTAGCGAGACGTGATGCAGATTGGATGGGACAAATTTATCATTTTCTTGGTCTTACTGTAGGATGCGTTCAACACGAAATGGCCTATGTGTATGATGCTGATATTGAGAAAGTTCGTCGTCGCGCCCGCGAAGAACAACAGGCGCTTAAAGATAAAAATACTGACACGAGTTCTACAGAAGGGCAAGGATATGAAGCGTTAGTAGTTGCAGACATGGATCATCTTCGTGAAGTTTCACGTAAAGAAGCATATGCTGCCGATATTACATTTGGCACCAATAATGAGTTTGGTTTTGATTATTTGCGTGACAACATGGCATTGAATAAAGAAGATCGTGTTCAACGTGGTCTTTCTTTTGCGATTATTGACGAAGTCGATTCTATTTTAGTTGATGAAGCACGTACGCCGCTTATTATTTCAGCGCCGGCAGCAGAAGCAACGAATCAATATTACCGTTTTGCCGAGCTTGTCTCTCAATTACAAAAAGATGCTGATTATACAGTAGATGAAAAAATGCGTGCATCTACTCTCACAGAACAAGGAATTACAAAACTTGAAAAAGCATTAGGGGTAGAAAATATTTATGTTGATTCCGGAATGCGCACGGTACATCATATTGAACAAGCTCTGAAAGCCATGACGCTATTTCAGAAAGATAAAGACTATGTGGTGCGAGAAGGGGAAGTGATTATTGTTGATGAATTTACTGGTCGTTTAATGCAGGGTCGTCGATATTCCGAAGGTTTACACCAAGCCATCGAGGCAAAAGAAGGATTAGAAATTAAGCAAGAATCACGTACGCTTGCGACTATTACCTTACAGAATTTATTTCGTTTGTATACAAAACGTTCTGGTATGACGGGTACGGCAGAAACTGAATCAGAAGAATTCCATAAAATTTATGGTCTGGACGTTGTCGTCATTCCAACGCATCGTGATATGGTAAGACAAGATCAATCTGATCGCGTGTATAAAAATTTAAAAGGAAAGTACCATGCGGTTATTGAGCGTGTAAAGGAACTACATGAAAAAGGGCAACCTGTGCTTCTTGGTACCATTTCAATTGAACATAACGAAATTTTAAGCCAACTTTTAACTGCAAATGGTATTCGGCACAAGGTTTTAAATGCAAAACAGCATGAACAAGAAGCAGAAATTATTGCTCAGGCAGGGAAATTAGGCGCTGTGACTGTCGCAACCAATATGGCTGGTCGTGGTGTGGATATTATTTTAGGAGGAAATCCAGTGAATATTGAAGAGGCGCGAAAAGTACGTGAGCTTGGTGGGTTAGCGGTTATTGGCACCGAACGCCATGAATCACGGCGTATTGATAATCAATTGCGTGGTCGTTCCGGTCGTCAGGGGGACCCGGGATTGAGCCAATTTTTCGTTAGTATGGATGATGACGTAATGCGTATTTTCGGTTCTGATCGCATGAAGGGTTTTATGAATCGAATGGGAGTACCGGATGATATGCCCATTGAAAATCGCATGGTTTCTCATTCTATTGAAGCTGCACAAAAAAAAGTGGAGTCACATAATTTTGATATTCGAAAACACTTGGTAGAATACGACGACGTCATGAATAAACACCGAGATGTGGTGTACAAAAAACGCAATGAAATTTTGGATATGAACCCCGAGCAATTGCATGAGTACATTCAAAATATTGTGAATGCAGAAATAGAACTCATTGTTTCTTTTCATAGTAATCCAGAAGAAGGAAAGGAATGGGATATCGCTGAAATGTGCACGGTGATCAACACCATTTTTCCGAGTGAAGGGGATTGTATAAAAACTATAGAACAATTGCGTGGAACAGGGGAAAGTAAATTGGAAGATGCTGAGGCTCGTACAAAAATTATTGAGTTCTTTACAGCTCAGGCAAAAAGAGCATATACAGAAATGAAAGAAGTCATTGCGAATGAACAGGTGTTTTATCAAGCCACGAAGGGGCTTTCGTTGCGCGCAATTGATACCTTGTGGATTGAACATCTTGACCAAATGTCTTTTTTACGTGATTCTATTGGACTACGTGGGTATGCGCAGCGTGATCCATTAGTTGAATATAAACACGAATCCTATCAATTATTTCAAAGTTTACTTGCGAATATTCAAAAACAAGTGGTCTATAGTATTTTTAAGCTGCGGGATGCAAAACTCATGAATCAAAAGCAAGAGAAAATATTGCAAGAACGTCATGAATATCATGCACCAGCAAAAGAAATGCAAAAACAACAAGATGCCCAAAAGCAACCATTTATTGCAACAGGAAAAAAAGATTCAGAAGGTCATAAAATTGGTCGTAACGACCCCTGTCCTTGTGGTTCTGGCAAAAAGTACAAGAAGTGCCATGGAGATAGTAAGTAATATTGTGATATGAAAAATTTATTGTAACATTTGTAGTTTTTTTTTATTATAGTATAATAGATATAACAATTTAACGATTTTTTACTTATTTTATGCAGTTTTTTCTTTTTCGCTGCTTACGCAGCACTATTCTTGTAAGTATTTGTTTCGCTGGTGGAATATTCTTTATGTCATCGGTCCCTGCGCACGCAACCGATTATCGTTCTCCGGAGTTGAAAATTTATGAATTGCAAAAAAAATCCACCACAAACTATCAGCAGGATTCATTTTTGACAGCTCAATCTACTGAACAATACGGAGGTTCTGTCGCGGTTTGTAACCTCAATAAAAATAAACAAAATGAAATTGTTGTTGGTGCTGGACAAGGAGAGCGTCCAACCGTGAAAGTATACTCTAGCTCTGGTGAATTACTGTCTGAATTTTTAGCTTTGCCGGAGCATATGAAATTTGGGTTGAATGTTGCGTGTGGCAACCTTGACGGCAAAGGTCGTGGCGAAATTGTTGTGGGTGCCGGTCGCGGTGGTTCGCCGTATATTCGTGTGTTTACCATGAAAGGAAAACAAGTATTTACTCCAGGGTTTTTTGCTTATCATTCAGCCTATCGCGGCGGAGTGTTTGTGGCAGTTGGTAATATTGATGGCAAAAAAGGAGATGAAATTATTGCAGGAACAGGACACGGACAATCACCAGAAGTGCGTGTTTTTAATCGAGAAGGTGTATATATGTTGAAGAATTTTTTTCCATTTGCTGAAAATTCGAAAGGAGGCGTATCTGTTGGCGTTGCTAATATTGATGGGGGGAAAGAAGAGGAAATTCTTATGGCACAACACAGTTTTGGTGGATTGGTGAAAGTGTATAAAGCTGATGAAGAGCGCACTATTTTGGGAGAATTTAAACCGTTTGGTGATACATTTACTGGTGGAATAAATATTGCAAACGCTCATGATATTAATCGCGATACGGTAGATGAACTGATGGTAAGTCCGCGTCAAGGTGGAGGACCGGTCGTGATGTTCTTTACAGGAAATGGTACACGAATAGGGAAAAGCATTACTGCTTATGAAGAAGATTTTCGAGGCGGCGTTGCATTGGCTGCTGGAAATGTTGATTCAGATTCAAAAATTGAACTCGTTACCGTTCCGCAAAAAAAGTTTGCAGAAGGCAGAACAGACTGGTATGAATATATTGAAGTGGATTTGAGTGAACAAAAACTCACGGCGTACAGAAATGGTATAAGAGAAATTGAATTTTTGATTTCATCCGGTGTTGCTCGATATTCAACACCAAAAGGCATTACTCAAGTTTATGCAAAAATTCCAGTAAAACGATATCAGTGGACGTATGGGCCAGATCATCCGGATAACTATGATCTGCCAAATGTGCATTATAATTTATTGTTTCGTTCAAATTTTTACATTCACGAAGCGTATTGGCATAATAATTTTGGTCGCCCCATGAGTCATGGATGTGTGAATGCAAGTTATTCAAATGCAAAACGCATATATGATTGGGCGAAAGTGGGAACAATGGTGTGGGTACATGATTAGTGGGGGGCGCAAGATTTTGCGCCTGTACTTTTTATTATACATATTTGCCGCGCGTATTATATTGAATCATGTGACAAAGAATACATTCATTTTGGTGAGTATATATAGTGTCCTGATATTTACACCTTTTTGTGTACACGCATTTCCTCAAAGAGCATCAGATGTACAAATAATTACTATTCAAACAAATAAGGTAAATGATTCCTGGATAGCTTTTGATGAATCATACCAAGGAGGTAGCGCTGTTGCAGTAGGTGATGTAATAGGAGATAGCATAGAAGAAGTAATTATTGCTCAGTCAGGTGGTACATCGGCGCGTGGAATGATTCGCATATTTGATACAAAACGCAGATTGGTAAATGAATTTTTTGCATTTCCTGAAGGTACATACGCATCAGAAATGAGTATCGCAGTGGGTGATGTAGATGCAGATGGAAAAGCTGAAATAGTGGTCAGTCAACCCGAAGGTCATTCGAGTCTTGTTCATATTTATAATGGAAAAGGACAGCTTGATATAGATACTGTTAAAGCATTTGAGGCATTTCCCGGGAGCGTTAGTGGCGCAAGTGTTGCCGTAGGCAATGTAGCAGGTGATGCGGCGGCAGAAATAATTGCAGCGTCAGGAAAGGGCACAGCTCCACGTGTACGCATCTTGAATGCGCAGGCGAAAAGTATATTGCCAGATATGGTACCGTTTGCAGAAAGTGATGTTTTTGGAATCACTGTAACAACGGCAAATACTTCAGGCGGTTTGTATGATGATCTTGTTCTTGGGTTTTTAAATGGTGGAGAAACATGGGTAAAGATATATCGTATTGATGAACAGCACACCTATCCAGTATTAGCAGAGTTTCGTCCATGGTCTCGTGAATTTGCAAGCGGTGTTTCACTTGCCGCAATTGATGTGGATCGCAATGGAACAGAAGAAATTGCAGTTGCTCCGGCAGGAGATCAACGTGCAGAAATACGTTTTTTTCAAGCAGACGGAGCACCAGTCAATAGGGAATCTATTTTTCCGTATGAAGAAGATTTTCGAGGCGGAGTTTCACTCGCAACAGTAACCCACGAGAGTACTGATTTTCACCAAATATTGGTTATGCCACGCCAACAAAAACAGCGCGGTGATCAGAATCGTCCACATAAATATATTGAGGTAAATTTAAGTGAACAAATTGCATATTTATGGGAAAATGCATATTTGCGGAATGTCTATTTAATTTCAAGTGGCCTGCCACGTACTCCATCTCCAGAAGGAGAATGGAGTGTGCTTGCAAAACTTCCGGTACATGTGTATGATGGTCGTCCGGTCTATTATTTTCCGAATACAAAATGGAATTTGCGATATAAAGCAGGGGGTCCAGAGCGTAATTATTATTTACATACAGCCTATTGGCACAATAACTTTGGCAACCCCATGAGCCATGGATGTATTAATATGCGAGAGGCTGATGCGCACTTTACGTATGATTGGTCTGAAATCGGTACCCCTGTATGGATTCATCAATAATAAAATTATTTTTTATTGGTTCTTGTCAATAAAAGAAAGGTTCGATATACTACTTTGGTATGACAGCTCGAGGAAAAATACGGCTCAGTTTATTGGGCATTCTTCTTTTAACCATATTGGCAGGGATCATTGATTATCCAAAAGGCCCAGATTTGCATTGGGGGAAAATACAACGAGAAATGAAGGTTCAGTTGGGGCTTGATTTACAAGGTGGCGCAAGCCTGTTATATAATGCGGATGTTTCAAATGTTCCGGATGCAGACAGACAAAATTCGCTCAACGGAGTCCGCGACATTATTGAACAACGTATTAACGCTTTTGGCGTTTCAGAACCAAATATTCAAACCATCCGTTCAGGAGATGATTGGCGTATTGCCGTAGAGCTTCCAGGTATTACGGATATTTCCGAAGCGATTAAACGTATTGGAGCAACCCCGGTTCTGGAATTTAAAACCGAAGGTTCTCCACCAGAATACACACAAGAACAAAAAGACGATATAAAAAAACAGAATGAGGAAGCAAAAAAAACTGCAGAAGAGGTCTTAGCAAAAGCCACTGCAGAAGGAGCAAACTTTGAAGAGCTTGCCAAAGAGTATTCACAAGATCCGGGTTCAAAAGATCAAGGTGGGGATTTAGGTGAATTTGAACAAGAAGCTATGGTGCCAGAATTTGATGAGGTGGTGTTCAATAAAGCAGAAGTGGGGAACGTCTATCCAGAAGTCGTTGAAACATCATTTGGATACCATATTATTCGTGTGGATAGTAAAACTCCAGCAGATCAAAATAATGGAACAGCAAAAGCGACAGCTCATCATATTCTTCTTCGCAAGCTACCGGAAGAACCGCCGCAATATGGACCAAACTATGTTGATTCTGGCCTGACAGGAGAGCAATTAGACAGGGCAGATGTCACATTTGATCCAAATACCGGTTTACCGACGGTTTCAATTACTTTTGATGAACAAGGAAAAGAATTGTTTGCAAAAATCACAAAAGAAAATACGGGTAAAACAGTAGCAATTTATTTAGATGGACAAATTATCAGCGCACCGGTGGTCGAGCAAGAAATTACTACGGGTGAAGCAGTGATATCAGGAGATTTTACACTCGAAGAAGCAAAAGAATTAGCTCAACGCTTGAATGCTGGAGCATTACCCGTTCCGGTTGAACTGATAAGCCAACAGAGTATTGGGCCAACATTAGGGCAAGAAGCGATTGAACGCAGCCTTTTTGCCGGAGCAATTGGTTTAGGGTTGCTTGGAATATTTATGGTAGTGTATTATCGCATTCCTGGACTTATGGCTATGGTTTCACTCTGTATTTACACTCTTCTTGTTCTTGCTATTTTTAAGTTGTTGCCTGTTACACTTACTCTTGCTGGTATTGCCGGGTTTATTCTTTCTATTGGTATGGCCGTTGACGCAAATGTATTAATTTTTGAACGCATGAAAGAAGAGTTGCGGGCAGGAAAACCCATCCCTCAAAGCGTTCGTGATGGTTTTCGACGTGCGTGGACTTCTATTCGAGATTCCAATGCTTCCTCACTCATTACGTGTTTGATTTTGTATTGGTTTGGGTCTTCATTGATTCGCGGGTTTGCTATTACTTTGGCTATTGGCATTCTGGTGAGCATGTTTTCAGCTATTACTATTACACAGAATATTTTAGGGTTGTTTAAAATCAAGCATTCTTGGTGGTATGGTGTAAAACAAACCAAAAGAGAATAAATATGTATAATATTATTGAAAAATCGTGGTTTTGGGCAATTATTTCACTTGCTTCAACAGTCATCAGTGCCATTCTGCTTCTTGTATGGGGTTTAAATTTAGGTATTGATTTTACTGGAGGCACTTCTGTACAATTGCATTTTCCGGATAGTGCTTCTCGGCCATCCACAGAAGAAGTCAGTAAAACAGTTTTTGATCAGGGCATCAAAGAGGTTCGTGTTCAAACAGCAGGGGATTCAGACCTCGTGTTAAAAATGCCCTATATTGAAAATGCGCAAAAACAACAAATTCTTGATGTTTGGAAAGAAACCGGTGTCGAAGAAGTGAATTCATACAGCATTGGTCCAAGTCTTGGTAATGAACTAAAAAAGAAAGCAATGACTGCTATTATTTTGGTATTGCTTGCTATTGTTGCTTATATATCCTATGCGTTTCGAAAAGTTTCCATAGGACCAGTACCTTCTTGGGTCTATGGTATTGCAGCTATTATTGCGCTTGCACACGACATTCTACTCGTAGTAGGTATATTTGTGATTCTTGGTCATTTTTATGATATTCAAATTGATACATTATTTGTTACTGCACTACTTACTATTTTAGGGTTTTCGGTGCATGATACTATTGTTGTCTATGACCGTCTTCGTGAACGCCTCAAAAAGAAAGAAGGCAAATCATTTAAAGAAGTAATTAACGAAAGCATTAATACGACACTTGCTCGCTCTCTCAATACTTCACTTACTACTATTCTTGTTCTTGGCGCGTTGTATTTATTTGGTGGGGCATCTATTCAATATTTTGTTTTAGCTCTGATTATTGGTATTATTTTTGGAACGTATTCCTCTATTTTTATTGCAAGCCCTCTATTATTGTTAGGCGAAAAATTGTTGAAGCGGCATTCATGATGTATAAACGCTTTGACAGAGCAGGTTTCTACTACAAACGTTAAAAAAACGTTCCGCCAGGTCATCTGCTGCATCTACAACAAGCTCATTTACGCTTCACCTTGTTGTAACATTTGAAAATGCGTTTCAAAATAATGGTTGAATTGATTTTGAGCCCGTGTATATAGTTGCAGCGCTTCATCAAATTTGTTTTCATCTTGAATTCGAAGCAATACTTGATGTGTTTTTCCTGTTGTTTCATCTTTTCTATCCACCAGCTCTTCAATATATTGCGCTTCCAAATCGTGAAGTGTTTTTAGTGTATTTTCCAATAATTCAAGCAATTCAATAATCCATTTTTGGGGGCCGTTTTTTTCAAAATCTGTTCGTGTTTCTCGTACATAATCTATTGCTATTTGAATGATTTGATAGCTGGCAGCAAAATCAATAGCTTGTATTTTTTCGTTTGTGCCCTGCGTGTCCTTTTGTGCCTCTGGAAACGGTGCATTTTCACCGTTTTGCAGAGGGGATAATGAAGATGATTGCATAAAAAAGAAGATATTTAAAGTTACATTTATTTCATTTATTAGTATACCGCTTTTTTTGTTATATTTCAAAATAATATTGACTAGAAAGCAAAGAAATGGTATACTAAATATGTAAAAAATAAGACTATGCCACATTCTATATTAGATACAGTACTTTTGCGAAAGGAAGATAAAGAAAAACAAGAATTTCATCCTCTAGATGTTGTTCAATTATTGTTAAAATCACTTACAGTGAAAGAAGCCGACATTGTACGACGACGATTTGGATTATGGGATAAAGAAAAAGAAACACTTGAGATGATTGGCGCGTTGTATAACGTGACTCGTGAGCGTATTCGCCAAATTGAAAATCAATCCATTCAGAAAATGAAAAATTCTTCTGAATTTCTTGATACGATGCGTCCTGTGGAGCATTTGATCGTTTCATTAATAGGAAATCATGGAGGTGTGATGACTGAAGAGATGCTGTTTGATTCGTTATTACCTCTGACAGATGAAACCAAACAAAATCGACGAGCATTATTGTTTATTCTTTCACAGTTATTAAATGATAAAATTGATCGCATTTCAGAATTGAAAAAGTATCGCGTAGGGTGGAAGTTAAAACTCGCTTCGTTAGAATTTATCGATACGACTATTCATGAATTAACTACTCTCATACGCAGCATGGCTAAACCGCAGCAGTTTGAAGATTTATTCAAGGCATTTCAGGAAACAGCATTTTATCGGCAGAATGCACAAAAACTGAATGATGATGCATTAGTGTCTTTTATGCACGTTTCAATGCTTATTGCAAAAAATCCATTTGACGAATATGGTCTTTCTGAATGGGGATTAATACTGCCAAAACGGATGAATGATCGCATTTACCTTGTATTAAAAAAATCAGAAAAACCCATGCACTTTACCGATATTGCGGAACGCATATCTAAGGTATTCAAAAAAAAAGCATATCCACCAACAGTTCACAATGAACTCATTTTAAATGAGCGGTATGTGTTGGTTGGGCGTGGTATTTATGCACTTGCGGAATGGGGTTTTAAAGAAGGGATTGTTGCACGCGTCATAGTTGAAGTGTTGCAAAAAAAAGGCAAACCACTTTCTCGCACGGATATTGTTGCAGAAGTCTTAAAACAACGTATTGTGAAAAAAAATACTATTCACCTTGCACTGACAAATAAAGAATTATTTTCTAAAACAGCAGAGGGGTTATATACGTTAGCGTCCAATTTAGTCACTGTTTCAAAATAATTTATGCATTTCGCACTCATCTTCACCCCATCTTTACCCAAAAAATTTCTCGAAATATCTCGATATTCCTCGAAATTTTTTGAACAAATCTGGCGCAAATCTGAGCACGGACTGCATAAATTATTTTATTACAGTTCCTGATAATTTCTACACCTATGGCTTTTGGAATTGCAGCATTACTAGAAAACGCACAAACCCCCTATGGGGCAATTATGGGGATATGGCGATCCGGTATATGGATTGCCTTTTTTCCTGTATTTATATGGATGTGTAAGGAAGGGTGGTTATATTGGATTCAAGGATTATATTTTTCAGGAAAGAAATTTGTATTATTAGCCATTGATGTGCCAAAATTAAATGAACAGAGCATGAAAGCCGTTGAACATTTTATTGCAACACTGCATGGAGCGTATAAAGATATTAATTGGGTAGAAAAATGGTGGGGAGGAATGTTTATTGATAGCTTTTCTTTAGAAATTGTCAGTATTGATGGATATATTCAGTATTTTGTTTTTTGTGATGATTATCATGTTGATTTGATTAAAGGATCTATTTTTGCGCAATATCCAGATGCAGAAATTATTGAGGTAGAGGACTATGCAACAAATGTTCCACAGCATTATCCGGATGAAAAATATGATATGTGGGGAGGAGAGTGGGTGCTCAATAAATCCGATGTGTATCCGATTAAAACATATGATCTTTTTGAACATTCACTGACTGGTGTGTATGCCGATCCACTGGCATCTGTGTTGGAACTGATGAGTCGTATACGTCCGGGTGAACAAGTATGGATACAATTAATTATCAATCCCATACCGGCCGCACCATTCCGTGAAAAATGTGTTGAAGAAGTAAATAAAATTATTGGGAGAAAAGAAGCAACAAAATTAACTAATTTTGATTACATACTCGCATTTCCTTTACGTATTATTGAATCTATGCATAATTTTATTTTTAATACAGAAGGATGGGGAGAAATGCCTGGTACAAGCGAAGCGGATAAGGGTAATTTTATGACATTAACAGGCGGAGAACAACAGGTTGTGTTAGCAATTCAAAAAAAAGCGGCACAACTACCTTTTAATGCAAAGTTTCGGTTTGTGTATATTGCGCCAAAAAACACCTATAGCATTCCTCGTGTGGTATGGTCTATGATGGGAGCAATGCGACAATTTAGTGCGACGGATATGAATGGATTTAAATGGGGAAAGTTATCGACAGTAGGGGCAGTGGTATGGGGATTTGCAAAAAGACGTAAAAATATGAGAAAAAATAATCTGATGATGACATATAAAGGACGATCCGCTTGGGGTGGTGAAATGTGGCAAACCATGAGTGATGCTGAAATTGCAAGTATTTTTCATTTCCCAAGTGAAATTGTCAAAACACCTCTTGTGGCCAAAACAATTGCAAAAAAAGCTGAACCGCCTACTTTATTACCATTAGAATCACCGACAGCTCCGATGCAAACACCACCACAGACACCTGGCGCAGCAGAGTCATCACCTCCTCCGGTCACGCCGCCTCAACCACCACCCCCTCCTCCGCCACCGCCGCCACAGGTATCTTTTTCTGAAGGAGCAGTGGCTCAACCTCAACAATCGCTACAGCCGCAGCGCGCATATCCGTTGTATTCAATGCCAGGTTTACCGCCGGGTGTAAAAGCAATTCGTAAAATATTACCTTCAACACCATTGATACAATCATCACACATTGCTTCAGGTGGACAAAATATTCCATCATCAATATCATCACAAACGCCATCTCAAACATCAGAATCATCCACTTCAACTGGCGGTTCAACACCACCGAATCTCCCGTTTGTTTAAATTGAATATTCTTTATTATGCCTATTTCAAAATCACCATTGATACAACCACAACAAAAGGGACCACTCGATAATCCGAACCATGTAACGTTGTTTGCACAAACAAATTTTCGTAATGAAAATCGGCGTTTTGGTATTAAATTGGATGATCGAAGGCGGCACATGTACGTGATTGGAAAAACCGGAATGGGCAAATCAACCATGCTTGAAAATATGATTATTCAAGATATTCAAGCAGGCAATGGATTAGCAGTCACAGATCCACATGGTGATTTAGTAGAAAAAGTGATTAAGTATATCCCGAATAATCGTATTAATGATGTGATCTATTTTAATCCGGCAGATTTGGAGCATCCCATTGCATTTAACATTTTTGAGAACGTTGATCCACAGTATAAAAATCTTATTTCTAATGGATTAGTCGGGGTATTTAAAAAGATTTGGGCAGATTCGTGGGGGCCAAGGTTAGAATATATTTTAATTAATTCCATTCTTGCGTTGCTTGAAAACCCTGGTTCAACATTGCTTGGCGTCACCCGTATGCTTGTCGATTCTCGCTATCGAAAACATATTTTAAAACATGTGCAAGACCCCATGGTTCGCTCTTTCTGGGTGAATGAATACAATAATTATTCAGAAAAATTTCGTAATGAAGCAATCGCTCCAATTCAAAATAAAGTGGGTCAATTTTTGTCATCACAGTTGATACGTAATATTGTCGGCCAAACAAGAAGTAGCATCAATATGCGCGACATTATGGATTCACGTAAAATTTTGTTAATGAACCTTTCGAAAGGGCGTATTGGAGAAGAGAATTCTGCCCTTCTTGGTGCAATGATGATTACTAAAATTCAACTGGCGGCGATGAGTCGTGTTGATATTCCGGAAACAGAACGCAAAGATTTTTACCTGTATGTCGATGAGTTTCAAAATTTTTCCACAGAATCATTTGCAAATATTTTGTCAGAAGCTCGAAAATATCGATTGAACATTATTATGGCGCATCAATACATTGAGCAATTAGGAGACGAGGTACGCGCTGCAGTGTTCGGAAATGCTGGCACATTGGTGGTCTTTCGAGTGGGGGCGACAGACGCAGAAGAGTTTGAAAAAGAATTTGAACCATATTTTATGAAAGCAGATGTAGTTGCCTTACCGGCATTTCAAATTTATTTACGTTTAATGATCGACGGAGTGGCCTCTGATCCATTTTCTGCAAATACATTGCCACCAATTCAAGGCGAAACAGATAATAGAGACAAAGTTATTCAGGCGACTCGTGAGCGCTATTCGCGTAGTCGTCAAAAAGTAGAAGAGAGTATTCTTCGTTGGTCAGATGCGAATAACAGCACTACTTCACCAGAAGATGATGAAATAACAGAGAAAGTACAGGTAGAGGAAGCGCCTTCTCAAAACAAGAGTACTGATTTGCAGGAAAAAAATGGAAAAAAAATGAACCAACTATTACCAAGGGCGCATATGCGCATACCAGCGCCTCCTACTGCAAATATGCAGCGGAATCATGTACAAAATCAAGCTCCATTTCAAGAACGCGCTGCGTATCATGTACAAACAGCTCATGTTCCGGGTACACATTCTTCTATACCTGCTGCACCAGCAGTGCAAACACACACACCGCCAGCTGTTTCTGACAAGTCTCAAGAGCTTTCTTCACTGCAAACAAAACATATTAATTTTGTTACTGCAATGCAGCAGCAAGAGGCAGACTTAACGCAAAAACCGCAAGCAACTCAACCAGTACCAGTATCCTCACCATCTTCACGACCGCGAACGCAAGAGCCAAGAACACCATCACCTCAACAGCCAAAAAAGACACAACAGCAA
>Ga0208373_1002546_pt1 | contig 19879 bp, 10 predicted proteins | sample RifOxyC2_FD_184036 | JGI IMG/M metagenome (GOLD analysis project Ga0208373, IMG submission 184036) | Soil microbial communities from Rifle, Colorado - Rifle Oxygen_injection C2 (SPAdes) | ecosystem: Environmental > Terrestrial > Deep subsurface > Rock core/Sediment | place: Rifle, Colorado... | reverse complement strand
GAGTGAGTTAAACAATATTCATATTGACAAAAGAAATGTTATGATGCTTTATTCAGAACCTAATAAATATTATGTTCAACAACCTTTATTCAATTAAATAATGGTCAACGTATTTCAGGACAAGACATTTACTCTGAAAAACTCTGTGTAATACTCAGAGCGACTCTGTGAAATAATACATCAATTGAGTCTATTGAATATTTTGATATTATTCATTCATGTTACGCATTAGCTTTACAAACCTTACTCAAAACCTTATTTCACCTTTTTTTTACCTTAGTAACAAAACTTATTACACTACACATCAAACCTTATTACCTTATTTTGACTTTAATTTTTTGTTAAATAAGCTAATAAGGTTAATCAAGCCTGTTACTTTACTTTTTACTAAGGTTAAACGTATTTGATAAGGTTTTTAAAATTACAAAGGTAATGGGTAGTAATAAAGTTTTCAATATTGCATAACATGAGTTATTCATTGAAAATTGTAAAATTGAAAATTTTTTTAAAAATACAATTATGTCATTAAATATCAATTATTCTAACTAATATACTGCAATGTTGCAATAAACTGGTTCAAGTTAACATCTTTATCAAGCCCAAGCTTCTTCCTAATATTTAGTCTATGGACTTCGACTGTTCTAATACTTAGATTAAGCAGTGATGCTATTTCCTTGGATGAAAGATTTATTTTCAGCAATGCACATACTTTCATTTCCATTACTGTCAAATCCAGGAATTGAGATGCAATATATTCCATAAAGCCGCGATGGATGGCTTTGAACTGGGTTTCAAATACCTTCCATGATTCCTCGCTCTTGACATTCAAGTTAATAGACCTGATAATGCTTCTTACAAAAGGAAAAATCTCATCAGGCTTTGCCTGGCCAATTAATTCTGCCTGGTCTTTCAATTTGACGAGATACTCATTTTTATCCACGAGGTTGATTGCAAGCATTGTAAGCTCTTTATGCTTTTGTTCTAATTCTTTTTCCAGAAGTTCATTTTTCAGATTCATAATCTGGGATTCTTTTTCGTGTGTCTCCTGCTGAAGCTGGATTTTTTCTTTATACGACCTCTCGATTTCATCGTTAGCTTGTTTTAAAAGAGAATTTTTCCCTTCAAGAATTTTATTTTGTTTTCGCTTGAATAAATACCTGTTTAAAACCCCACCTGCTATAATCAAAGCAAGTATGGAAATGATTATAAGATAATTTCTGTAGCTTGTCTGGCGGCTGATTTCTAATTGCTGTATTACTTTATCCTTTTTTAAAATTTCATTTTCTCTTTCCTTCTTTTCAATCTCATACTTTGACATAAGCTCAGCTATTTTATTACTGTTTTCTAAGCCATAAACAGAATCGCTTACTTCTAAATATTGATTCTTGTATTCGAGTGCTTTCTGGTAATTTTTTGCCCTATAGTAATGGTCAGATAAATTTTTATAAATTTTAATCATTAAACTTTTATTATCTATTTCCTTGGCTATTTCCAAGGCTTTATACATATAAGAAATTGATTCATTGTTCTGATTTTTGTGTGAATAGATGTCACCAAACGCATATAATTCCCTTGATGTTCCTTTTTTATCAGCTATTTCTTCAAATATTTTCATGGCTTTAGTATAATATTCCAACGCTTTTGTATCATTAAATTGTTTGTGAAAAATAAAACCCAAATTACTTAGATTTGTAGCGATTTTTTGTTTATTAGCAAATTTTTCATTTAAAGTTAATGCCCGTTCATAATGCAATCTTGCATTTTCATATTCAGCTTTGTCTCTGAATATATTGCCAATATTATTTAAATTTGTTGCCAACTGTTGTTTATTACCAATTACTTCATTAATTTTTAATGCTTTTTGTTGATACTCAAGTGCTTTTACAAGATTTTTCTGTTCATAAAATATTACACCGATATTTCCTGAATTTGCAGCAACTCCACTTATATTACTCTTACCCAATTCTTCATTTAATTTTAATGCTTTCAAATAATATTCTAAAGCCATCGGATAGTTGGATTGATGGTAAAATGTATTTCCAATATTAGTATAACTCGAAGCGATAAAATTTCTGTTCTTTAATTCTTCAAATATTTTCAATGAAAAATAGTAATTTTCAAGAGCTTTTTTATAATTTGATAATTGGAAGTAACAAAGTCCGATTTCAGCAGTATAAACAGCTATTTGATTTTTATTTCCCAGTTCTTCATACTTTTTTAAAGCTTTTGAATAAAATTCCAAAGCGAATTTAAAATTTTGTTGTCCCCTGTAAGCATTTCCAATTTTTCCAAAATTTGAAGCAATTTGACTTTTATTGCCAATTTCATTACATAATTTCATTTCCCTTAAATAATATTCAAGAGCTTTTGTGAAATCTAACTGTCTTTCATAAGCTGTGCCGATATTTCCAAGATATGAAGCAATTCCAACCTTATCAGCTAATTCTTCAAACATTTTTAGTGCCCTTAAAAAATATTCTACAGCTTTTGAGTAATTGGATTGCATTGCATAAACTTTACCAATATTTCCTAAGCATTTTGCGATACCGGACTTATTACCAATTTCCTTGAATGTCTCTAAAGATTTTAGATAAAATTCTAATGCCTTTTGATGATTCCTTAATCCAAGATTTACCATACCCAATATTCTAAAAGATTCGGCAATTCCTTTTTTAAAGCCTAAATTTTTTGCAAGTTCAAGTCCTGATTGAGCATTCTCTTCACCTTCTTTTATATTATTATTATCCGTTAAGGCAAAAGCAATATTATTCAAAATATTTACCTTGTTCGTATCATCACCGAATTTTTTCAACTCATTTTTTAGAGAGTCTATCTTTTTGTTCTGTGAATTACAATTCTGATTAAACAAAAAGAAATGAGAGATGATTAGAAAAATAAACACTGGTATTTGGAATTTATTCATACTTGTTATAATTGAAATAAATTAATTAAAGTTAAATGATTGTCTTTATAATTAATTTAATACCAAGACAAAACATAACAAAGTAATTTAAAATACAGTTTAGTAGAATTAATTCTATATAAAAGTTGGAAGCGTTTTCACTGCCTACTAATAAATGATTTTTTTCGCTTATTAATTCATCTGATGACTTTAAGCCACGGGATGATGGTAAAACAATTTATCTTTTCCAACTTGAGAATTCCCCTCCGACAGCAAGAACATTGCTTGTTGTTCCGGTTAAAAAATTATAAATCCTAATTTCCCACTCCCAATAAGACGGTGAGGTTACGTTAGAATATACCATCTTTGAATCATCTGGTGAATAAGAACCCATTGCTGTTTGAGTACCATTATTGAATGCTAATGAGATAGCATTAGTGCTTAAATCTAAAGTGTACATATTATTAATACCATTAAGAGTTCCATGGAAAGCTATGATAGGTGAATTCAGAGACCTCCCCCAATCTAATTTTCCAACATAGGTAAATTGAGAAAGATCAATATCTTTTACAACATTACCTGAAGTTCTTTCAATAACTCTAATTGATTTGCTTGAAGAATTATTTCTTGCAAATGCTATATAATCACCATTGGGGCTGAATGTCAACCATTGCATCCAGAAATCTGGTCCTTCTGTATATATGGTAGTTGGTACACCATTTCCATTCGTAGGGATAAGCATAATACTTCTTGTCATAATTGGCTTGTAAAGAACAATAATTGCAATTTGATTTGAATTTGGATTCGGATTCCAAGCTCTGTCATAACAGGAAGAATAGTTAGATGAACCATCCCATATTTTTCTGGGCTTTGATGCTTTTGGTTTATTATTAACAACGCTAATATCAGTTAGCCAAACGGCATTTGAGCTATAGACACTTCCATTCCAGGTGAAATTATTTCCCCTTGCGCCATAATATATTGTGTTTATACCGGCTGGTGCCCAACGTGGATATATCCATTGTCTATGAACATAAGGATTGATGGTCATAAGTTTTGTTTTATTTGACCCATCTTCATTCATGACATACATATTATCTACTATTGCTGGTCCACCCTTTGTTTGATATTCGTGTACAAGATAAACAATTACCGGATTAGCTATAGTTATAATATTTCCCCCTTTAGTTGTAATATTCCCCTCTTTGGGATTGGATATTGTGCCATCATCAATACTGGAATTTGAAGTTAAAGCAGATTCACTGCAAGAAAATAGCGCAAATGCAAATAATAATGCTGTGAGTGATAAAAATAGATTTTTCATAAAAAAACTCCTTAACCAATTTATAATAAAATTAAATGAGTTCTAAAAAATGAGATATTTTAAATTAAGACTATTTTGTTCTTTTTAATTTAACTTTTTTTTACTTTATATCCGACTATAATATTATACTTTAATCAAACTATTCATCCGATGACATTAAGTCACCGGATGAATATTAAATAATTTATCTTTTCCAACTTGAGAATTCTCCATTAACATCAAGAACAGCACTTGTTGTTCCGGTTAAGAAATTATAAATCTTAATTTCCCACTGTGTGCTTATGCAAGTATGTACCATTTTTGTATCATCCGGTGAATAAGAACCCATTGCTGTTTGAGTACCATTATTGATAGCTAACACTATTGCATTAGTGTTTATATCTAATGTGTACATATTATTGATACCATTAAGAGTCCCATGGAAAGCTATGATAGGTGAATTCAGAGTTCTCTGCCAATCTAATTTTCCAACATAGGTAAATTGAGAAAGATCTATATCCTTTACAACATTACCTGTAGTTCTTTCAATAACTCTAATTGATTTGCTTGAAGAATTATTTCTTGCAAATGCTATATAATCACCGTTGGGACTGAAAGTCAACCATTGCATCCAGAAATCTGGTCCTTCTGTATAAATGGTAGTTGGTACACCATTACCATTCGTTGGGATAAGCATAATACTTCTTGTCATAGTTGGCACGGAGTAAACAATAATTGCAATTTGATTTGAATTTGGACTTGGATTCCAAGCTCTGTCATAACAGATAGTATAGTTAGATGAACCATCCCATATTTTCCTTGTATTTGATGCTTTTGGTATATTATTAACAACACTAATATCAGTTAGCCAAACAGCATTTGAGCCATAGGTACTGCCATTCCAGGTGAAATTATTTCCCTTTGCGCCATAATATATTGTGTTTATACCAGTTGGTGCCCAACGAGGATATGACCACTGTCTATGAACATAAGGAGTGATTGCCATAAGCTTTGTTTTATTTGACCCATCCTCATTCATGACATACATATTTGTTACATCTTTCCTTTTTACAATTTCCTGTTTAAGGAAAACAATTACCGGATCAGCTATTGTTGTAATATTATCCCCTTTCGGGTTGGATATTGCACCATCATCAGAACCGTAATTTGAAGTTAAATCCGATTCACTGCAGGAAAATAGTGCAAAACTAAATAATAATGCTGTTAGTGATAAAAATAGATTTTTCATAAAAATACTCCTTAAAATATGTTGATAAATAATGAATTAGAAAAATAATTAAAAACACTAATTAAAACTTTGTCTGCCTTTTTTCTTGTCAAGTGAAAATTTAATTTCGGATACAAAAATAATACATTCATTTAGTGCTATCGCTACTTAAAGACTACTTAGGAAAAGATTAAATGGTATTTATATTTCCATAATTGTTTGATTTAAATTAATATCAATGTTTTTCATTTATGAAGAAATTATAATGTTGACTTTGACACACCTGAGTGCAAAAACAATTCTGGCTGCTAATTGATTTAGCACTTTTAATGATAAGCCTTTCGACATTGAGATACAGGAAAACTACAGGGTAGTTTTTAATGAATAGTGAATAATTTCCTGAATTAACAATTCACAATTAATAATTAACAATTAAATTTTACTCTGAAAAACTCTGTGTAATACTCAGAGCGACTCTGTGAAATAATACATCAATTGAGTTAATTGAATATTTTGATATTATTCATTCATGTTACGCATTAGCTTTACAAACCTTACTCAAAACCTTATTTCACCTTTTTTTTACCTTAGTAACAAAACTTATTACACTACACATCAAACCTTATTACCTTATTTTGACTTTAATTTTTTGTTAAATAAGCTAATAAGGTTAATCAAGCCTGTTACTTTACTTTTTACTAAGGTTAAACGTATTTGATAAGGTTTTTAAAATTACAAAGGTAATGGGTAGTAATAAAGTTTTCAATATTGCATAACATGAGTTATTCATTGAAAATTGTAAAATTGAAAATTTTTTTAAAAATACAATTATGTCATTAAATATCAATTATTCTAACTAATATAATGCAAGGTCGCAATAAACTGGTTCAGGTTAACATCTTTATCGAGCCCAAGCTTTTTCCTTATGTTTAAGCGATGGTCCTCGACTGTTCTGGTGCTGAGATTCAACAATGTTGAGATTTCTTTTGATGATAGATTTATTTTCAGCAAGGCGCATACTTTCATTTCCATTACAGTCAAATCGAAGTATTTAGATGCGATGTATTCCATAAAGCCGCGATGGATGGCTTTGAACTGGGTTTCAAATATCTTCCATGATTCCTCACTCTTGACATTCAAATTTATAGACCTGATAATACTTCTGACAAACGGATAAACCTCATCGGGCTTTGCCTGACCTATTAATTCTGCCTGCTCTTTCAATTTGACAAGGTACTCGTTTTTATCAACCAGGTTGATTGCAAGCGTTGCAAGCTCTTTTTGTTTTTGTTCCAATTCTTTTTCAAGAAGCTCATTTTTAAGATTCATAATCTGGGATTCTTTTTCGTGAGTCTCATGCTGAAGCTGTATTTTTTCTTTATAAGTCCGCTCGATTTCATCGTTAGCTTGTTTTAAAAGAGAATTTTTCTCTTCAAGAATTTTGCCTGTTTTCTTTTTGTGCAGGTAGCGGTTATAAGTAACTATTGCCAACAAAAGTATCAGTATTGAAATGATAATCAAATAATTCCTTAAGCTTGTTTGTTTGTCTATTTCAAGGTTTAAGATTTTATTTTCTTTTTCCTTTTTTTCTACCTTGTAATTTGCCTCGAGGTTTGCAATTTCCTTAGACTTTTCGAAATTAAAAACAGAATCTTTCAAGATATTATATCTCTTAATATTTTCGTATGCCTTTTTAAAATTGCCAATTCCTTCATAAGAATCAACAAGATATTTAAGAAAATGCATTTCACGATGCTTCATTCCAATCTCCTTGTGGATTTTTACACAGGCTTCAAGATTTTCTACGGCTTTCCGAAAATATAATTTTGTATTTTGTTTATTACTTATAGCTGTATCAGTTGCCATATAGTAGTATAACTCGCCAAGTTTTCCAAATAAATCAGATGCAAAATGTCTGTCGCCGATTTCATTTGAGACCTTCAAAGCTTTTTTGTAGTATTCAAATGCTTTTGTGTAATCGGATTTTTCTATATAAATATTACCTATACGTTGAAATATAGATAATTGATTCATCTTATCACCTATTTCTTCAGCCATTTTCAAAGCTTTCAAAAAATACTCCAGGGCTTTAGTCAAGTCATGTTGGCTCCCATAAACAGCTCCAATATTATTTAAATTAAATGCAATTCCTCTTTTTTCACCCAATTCTTCATAGATATTCAAAGCTTTAAAATAATATTCTAATGCCTTTTTGAAATCGGATTGCTTCATGAAAACCTTACCTATTTGTTCAAAATTGAAAGCAATTCCGCTTTTAATACCCAATTCCTCATTGATTTTTAATGCCTTATAATAATATTCTAATGCCATGGAGTAATCGGATTGATGCCCATATGCAATCCCGATATTTACAAAATTCATAGCAATTCCGCTTCTATCATTCAATTCCTTTTCAATTTTCAAAGACTTAAAATAATACTCCAATGACTTCGGAAAATCGGATTGTTGATTATAAATATTCCCGATGTTCATTAAATTCCTTGCAATTACTCTTTTTTCTCCCAATTGCTCATTGATTTTTAATGCCTTAAAATAATATTCCAATGCCTTGGGGTAATCGGATTGTTCATCAAAAATAATCCCGATATTTATTAAATTCTCTGCAATTCCGTTCTTATCACCCAATTCCTCATAGATTTTTAAAGTCTTAAAATAATATTCCAATGCCTTGGAGTAATCGGATTGTTCACTATAAACATTCCCTATATTTCCTAAATTCCTTGCAATTCCACTTTTATTACCCAATTCCTCATGGATTTTTAAAGCTTTAAAATAATATTCCAAAGCTTTTGAGTAATCGGATAGTTCATTATAAACATTCCCTATATTTCCTAAATTTGTAGCAATTTGTTTTTTATTATCAATTTCTTCATTAATTTTTAATGCCTTAAAATAATATTCCAATGCCTTTGAGTAATGGGATTGGTCCTTAAAAATATTCCCGATATTACTTAAATTTGATGCAATTTGTTTTTTATCAGCAATCTCTTCATTTAATTTTAATGATTTTAAATAATAATCGAGGGCTTTTTGGTTATTTGATTTACCTCTGTAGCAATTTCCTAAATTATTCAAAGACCGAGCGAGCCCTTTTTTCCAGTTCAGCTTTTCGGCAAGTTGCACGCCCTGCTCCCCATATTTTATCCCTTCGTCTGGATTAATCAAGTGGAAATCAAACGATAAATCGGCAAGTAAATTTACTTTATTAGTATCCTCGATTGCCTTCGGCAATTCTTTAAGGAGTGAGTCAATACGGGCTTGCCCCTGTTTTTGAGCAAGCAATAGTGTAAAATTTACAATGAATAATGAAAGAAGAAAAAGTAAGAATCTGAGTTTTTGTGCGTTTTTCATTTTTTCCCTTTTAATAAAAAATCGAAAAAAGAAATATTAGTATTTTATGATGAACAAACCAAATTTAAGCATAAAATTTTAAAAAGATAAGGTTTTAATATAAGTTACAGTATTAAACATGCTCTGCCTGCCAGAGATTTACTCTGGCAGGTCTGAGCTTAAAAGTGTATAACAACTTATCTTCTTCACAGCAAATCAAACATGAAGCCAATTGCCTATTTTTTCCAGTTAATACTAAATCCGGAGAAGGTGCTCGATATTATTGTTACCGTGGAGGTAAATGGTATCATCTTCATTAGACCTTCTTTTCTACTTCCGTTTGTTGAGACAAGAAGACTGCTATTGTTTGGTGACCATGATAGAAAGTTCCCGCTAACACCATTTGTTGTAGGTATTGTTCCGTTCGTCGGTGGCGTCACATAGTAGATGTATCCTGTTGAGTGTGCTATGACAGCGAGGGAATTCATGCCACTGCGTGACCAGTCGAGAGAACCGAAACTACTTTCTCCGGATGGTGTTGGTATTGAGTCAGTGAAAGTTCGTGTCTGATTGTCGAATATCAGGATTTTGTTCCCCCGGCTGCTGCTTTGGAGTAGGATGGCAATTTTGGAATCGTCCGGACTCCAGCAGAGGTGAGAATAAAATTCGCTCCCCGTGCCAATGGGGTCATAGATGGATGCGAGCATGTCCCATGCACCACCGGATGTTGATACAGTGTACAGGTAGGTCCAACCTGAGGTGCCAGACCCGTAAGTAACGACAAAAGCAATTTTTGCAGTTGAGGCGAGTGAGCACCATGCCTGATAAAAGATCCAAAAATAGTCCGGGGATTCATACGGTACCTTCGCGATGGTCCTATAGTTCCCTGCAACCGGCACTCCGTTTAAATTGACTGTAATATCCGCCGCAATAATTTCAGAAGGTCCGGAATACCCATTTATCCGCTTTATCCATGAGAGCGAACTTCCAACAGGCGACCAGGTGGGTGAACTTAAAAGCTCCGAGGTCGTGCTTGCAGTGTAAACATTCGTTTGGTTCGCTCCGGTAGTATCCATCACACCGATGGTTTGGTATGTATTTGAATTTTTTCCTTTTCCGGATACCACTGATGATTTGTACGCAATCGCTGGATTGGCTATAGTTGTGATATTATCCCCTTTCGGGTTGGATAGTATTCCTTCATCAGGTCCAGTATTTGGTATCAGATCCGATGTATCGCAGGAAAACAGTGCTATGGCAAATAAAATTGCCACGAATGAAAGATAAAAATTTTTCATAACAAGCTCCAAATAATAAGTTGATAACTAATGAATTAAAAATATTGAAAGAACATTATTTAAAAATTAAATTTGTATTTTTTCACATCTAGCTAAAATTTAATTCCCACAATCGTGGGATTAAAGTTTAACAATCTTCCTGATAACTTTTTCAGCGCCGTAATTTATCTCAACAAAGTAAGTCCCCGGTTGTAATTGTTCTAAACTTAATCTTTCAGATATGACAGTTTTGTCACTTAAATAAATCCGGTAAATTTTTTCACCGAGCAGATTGTATAAAATTATATTGACATCAGTTTTCTCTTTGAAATTTCCCTCGATAATTACATAGTCAATTAAAGGATTTGGTTTGATAATAATATTGTTATATTCTGTCATATCTCTATAAGCAGGGTTACCCTCCTCTCTTCTTACGTCATGTGGGACTTTAACCGTTGCTGTGGCGACTGCCGTATTGCCTGACGCATCAGTTGCAGTATATAAAACTGTGTATATTCTGCCGGTACCTTTGCCATCACGTTGGGCACGCAAATCAAAAGTTAAATCCGCGGTACCATATTCAGCATTCTCAACATCGTCAGATATATCTTCGTTGCTTGTAATTGAAGTGAGTTCGTAGCTTGTTCCGGAGCAATTGTCGGTAACATTAATCGTTGCGTTTATAGTCCTCAACTGATTATTTGCCGGCCAGAGTATTGATGGATTAAGAGATACTGTAATAGTAGGAGGAATGTTATCTTCAACTGTTACAGTCTGGTCGCAGGTGGCTGTATTATCATTATTATCAGTTACCGTTAATGTGACTGTATTAACTCCGACATCAGCACAACCGAAAGTCGTTTTATCAATTTCGATTGATTTGATTCCACATTCATCTATACTTCCATTGTCAATATCATCAGCTGTAATTGTTATTATACCATTTTCATCAAGTTGAACGGTTATGTTTTTGCAAATAGCTGTCGGTGGAGTATTATCCGGAAAAGCCCGTAATTTTGGATAATCATTAGTACACATACACCAAATATTTGTAAAATCCCAATTTTCATAAGTAGATTGTTGCATCATTTCTGCTGTTGTCTTTCCTGTTCCGCCATCACTCGTAGACCGACTTGAGGTTTCTTTGTCCCAATAAGAATTTGTTGTCATAGTTCCACCAATATCCCAACATCCCCAACCATTCAATCCTCCCACCTGCCAACTGCCAGCAGTTACCCTTCCGGTTGCATAGCAGTTTGTTATGGTACCAACACTCGTACCAACCAATCCTCCTACCTGATAACTAGAACTTGTTACACTTGCGGTTGCATAAGAGTTTGTTATGGTTCCGTGATACATCATACCGACTAATCCCCCTGTACGTTGATCACCCTTTACACTTCCAGTTACATAGCAGTTTATTATAGCTCCACAATTATAAGCTACTAATCCTCCTATAAAATTACTACTTCCTCCACTACCAGTTATATTAACATTTACTAAACCAACATTCTTTATTATTGCGCTACTCCCAATACCACCCAACAAACCAAGTCCCATTGTATGCCTGTTTATGAACAAGCCGGTTATATTATGTCCTTGCCCGTCAAGAGTTCCTGTAAAATTATCGATAGGCACAAATCCTGCTCCACTATTCCATGATGATGTTGCCGATGCATCAATTTCATTCATCAAGATATAATATGCATCCAAATCACAATTCATTTCCTGAAGTTGCTCGATATTCGTAATCCGGTAAGGGTCATCCGATGTGCCACTGCCAGATCCCGAAAGTAATTGAAATGCCTTTAATTTTGGATAATCATTAGTACACATACACCAAATATTTGTGAAATCCCAGCCAATATAAGTTGATTGTGTTTTCATTTCTGCTGTTGTTTTTCCTGTTCCACCTCCACTTGTAGTCTGACCCGATGTTTCCTTGTCCCAATAAGAATTTGTTATAGTTCCACCATTATTCCAACCAATCAATCCTCCCTGTAGAAAATAAGCGGTTACCCTTCCAGTTGCATAAGAATTTGTTATGGCTCCATAATTCGAACCAGATAATCCTCCCACATGGTATACGCCGGTTACACTTGCGGTTGTATAGGAGTTTGTTATGGTTCCCGTATTCTCTCCAACTAATCCTCCTATACGGAGATCACCCCTTACACTTCCAGTTGCATAGGAGTTTGTTATAGTTCCACCATTATTATAACCAACTAATGCTCCTATATAATTACTACCTCCTGGATAACCACTACCAGTTATTTTAACATCTACTAAACCAACATTTTTTATTATTGCACCACTCACTGTAGAACCAAACAAACCAATACAGAAAGGTCTGTATATGAACAAGCCAGTTATTTTATGCCCTAGTCCGTCAAAAGTTCCTATAAAATTATAGATAGGCATAAAACCTGCTCCACTATTCCATGATGATGTTACCGAAGCATCAATATCATTCATAAGAATATAATATGCATTCAGGTTATTGTTCATTTCCTGAAGTTGATTAACATTCGTAATCTGGTAAGGGTCACCAGATGTACCGCTACCTAATCCCGAAAAGGCATAACAATCAATAATTAATAAAGATTGAATAGTAATGAAAGCTAACAAGAAAATAATAAACTTTTTCATAGTCTTTCCTTATAATAAATTGATAAATAATGAATTAGAAAAACAATTAAAAACACTAATTAAAACTTTGTCTGCCATTTTTCCTGTCAAGTGAAAATTTAATTTCGGATACGAAAATAATACATTCATTTAGGGCTATCGCTACGGAAAAACTACGGAATGAATTGCTAAGTTTGAGAATTTGATTAGCAACTATCTTAAATTATTATTGAATCGAAAATTCAATGGAATTTAAATTTATTTTGGTTGTTTATTTGGAATAAATGTTATTAGAAGTAGAAAATCGAAGTATTGTTTTCTTGAACTGATAATTAAGTGCTTTTACTTTTTAGAAAATTGATGACTGATTCTTTCCACGTTGGAATTACAATTCCAATTTCCTGCGAAATTATATTATTATCCATAGCAGAAAAATCAGGCCTTTTGGCAGGGAGATTGAATACTTCTTTAGATACGGGAATGAGATTAACATTTAATTTTAATATATCAGCAATATGTTTTGCCCAACCGTATCTTGAGGTATATCCTGAATTGGTCAGGTGAAATAATCCTGATAAACCTTGAGCAAGCGATTTCAGTGAAACATCAACAATATCATAGGTATAAGTAGGTATTGAAATTTCATCATCAGCGATTTTCAGTTCGTATGAATTTTTTGTCCACTGAATAAATTTGTGAATAAAATTTTGAGTGCCTTCGCCGAATACCCAGCTCAGACGGAAAACCAGATAATCAGATAAAGTATCGGAAAGAATTTCTTCACCTTTAAGTTTGCTTTCACCGTATTTGTTTATTGGATTTGTTTTGTCCGACTCGATATATAATCCATCTTTTTTTGTTCCGTCGAAAACATAATCACTGCTGTAATGAATGAGAAAGGATTTTGTTTCCTTGCTTGCCAGAGCAATATTCAATGTGCCACCTGCATTGACAGCCATAGCTTTTTCAGGATTTTCCTCTGCTTCATCAACCAGGTTAAAGGCGGCACAATTTATTGTTACATCAGGTTTGACATTTCGAAAAAATTTGATTACATCATCTCTTCTCGTAATGTCAAGTTCATCAATATCAACACCAATGAAATTATAATTCAAAAGGGACAGCCTTTTGACAAATTCATTACCAAGCTGTCCCTTACTGCCTATTATAAGATATTTCATTATCAATTAGAGTAATGGTAACATAACTGCAACTGCAAGAAGAAGGTCTGTCCCGAGGACAATCATTACATCAGTTGCAAGTGCCGGCACCAATTTCTCCATATTATCATAATCTTTCAAAACAACTCCCACGACCTTTACTGCAAGTGGCACAGTCAGCAATGCAATATAAATCCAATATGATGTTATACCGATTATCGGAAGAATAATAATTGTAAGGTAGCACAGGCTAAGCATTGCAGTATATATATATCCTGAGGTTTTTCTGCCGAATAAAATAAGCAGGTGAAACCTACCGCCTTTCTTGTCTGCCTCGAGGTCGGGAAATTCATTGATGAAAAGAAGAAGCCAGGTCAGGATTCCGGGAGGAACCGCAATCAGCCATACTTCAAGCGGGATAAGATTTGCAAATGCCATTCCCGGATTCGCAGTCATTCCGATAAATGCACCAACAACAACCATTGTGCCAAGAGCAAAGCCTGCAAAAAACTCACCGAGCAGAATTTTTGCTAAAAACGGTGAGTACATTAAAATTGCAAAAGCTCCGATAATGATTGTCATTGCAATAGACCAGTGCACTGTTATTGTGAAATATACTCCGATTGCAGCGGCAATAATTAAAGTTGAAATTGCTACAATAAGTACGCTCCCGGGTTTTGATTGCCCCCCCGGAAGTAAACCTGTTCCTCCGCTGAAAGGTGTTTTATTTGTATCGAAATCTATCTTCGTTTTGAAATCCGAATATTCGTTAAACAAATTGACTGAAATATGAGCAGATACAGTGCCTATAAGTATAAGAATTGCTTTCAGCCAATCGAAGCTTTGGTGTGAGGCAAGCAAATATTTATATGACAGAGCCCAGCCTATGGCAACAAGCATAATTGCCAGTATTAAAAACGGAGCTCTAACTTGAGCCATCCATAATTTCGGTTTGCTAACATTTTCCATAAAAAATCCTCCTTAAAAAAAATATTTGATACAATCCAATCGAATTAATTTCCAAATTCCCTTGCTTAAATAATTTCAATTAGTGGTACAAAAATAAAAAAAGAATTTGTTTTAAATGCAAAATGATATTGGTAATACATATAACATTATTATATATATATCGCTCCTTATGCAGACCAATGGTTGATTATTTGTTGATTATAACAGGATAAATGTAATTGTAATTTTTTGCTTTGATGATAACGTAATATAATCCATCGGCAAGGTGCTGGACATCAAATTTTATTGCACCGCTTGATATGATACCGTTTAAATTACTAATTTGCTCCTGTATAATAAAATTACCGGTTGCGGATTCAGAGCCAAGTGTGTTGTATATTTTACAAGACTCGACGGAATTTTCACCATCGGCAACAAACCTCGCAAATTCAAGCGTGACAATGCTCCCGGAAGGATTGGGCAAGGGTGGAGATACATTCAAGAGATAGCCATACAAACCTGTGCTAATCAGTTCAACAGGTATATCACATTTACTTCCGCCACCATAAATATTCGGTTTACCAACACCAAGAAGAGGCAAAAGATGGGGAAAGCAGTGGTCACTGAGAACCAAAGTATCGTATTGCTCACCAAGAGTACTTGGTGCATAACATATCTCTAAATCAAAACTTTCGTATGGTAGAAGGGTAATCGGAAACTGGGTTTGAGGTATTGAAAATTCGATATTCCGTAATATAGATATATCGTTAATAATCTCAGTATCAGGCCCGATATTTCTTATTCTTAGTTTCTTACAAATTATCCCGAGTAAATTTGTCGAATCAAACGGGAACTGTCTGAGTGAACTTGATAGAATATCAATTTTAATTCGGTTTGAATCTAAAACGAATTTTGCCTGAACTGTGTCAGAAACACCTATACATCCATAAGCATTTTTGACGGTAACATAATAATGTCCATCTTCAGTTATTTTGATTTTATTTTTACCTGTACTCACAAGTTGGTTTTTATCTGCATTATACCAGTAAAATTCAGAATAAGTCGGTGAGGTTTCAAGAAATATTGAATCTCCAACGCAGGATACAGAAGGTGAAATTTTAGTAATTACCGGTTCGGGGTTGGGAACAACTTTTACATATTGAGATGCAGTCCCAACACACCCGTTAGAATCTATAACTGTAACTGAGTACATGCCATCTTTCATAACATAAATTATTTGCGAATTTTCACCGTTTGACCATTGAATAACAGAATAAGATTTCGATAGGGAGAGTCTTGCAGAATCATTTTCACAAATAATAGTATCGCTGACGAGAATCTGCGGTTGTGGACTAGGATGGAAAGTAATTTTAATAGCATTCGATTTTGTGCTGTCGCATTCAGTATTAGAGACAGTGATATAATATGTTCCTGATTTTTTTACGACAATTGATTTGCTTGTTTCACCGGTGGACCAGTCATAATGAGGATAATCCCTGAGAACAGTCAGTATTACGCTGTCGCCTTCGCATTTATTAGTTGCAGTAGCCGTGATTACCGGATTCAGAGTATCGTAATTAAAAGTTTTGTACACTTTATAACCCACGACCCAACCGGTAGTATCATCAATAAACCAAATATCGTCTAATTCTTCATTAGGTTCAATTCCACAGTTTCGAAGAATCCACGTATTACCTCCGTTAGAAGTATAATAAGCTTTCCTTTCCCAGCCAACACCCCAGCCTCTTTGAGCATCCAAAAGATAAGCTCCGAACATTCGATTTCCCGTATTGAATTGCTTCCAATTTACACCACCATCGGTTGAAATCCTCAAACCTCCATCGTTGCCATTACCACTACATCCAGTTGAATAGGGTAACAGAAATGTATTTCCCGATATAGCTAATTCTTCTTGCCAGTCATTGCCACCGGTAATTGCTACAATGTCCCAAGTCAGTCCACCATTTGTAGTTCGCCAAAGTCTGCCGCTTGAAACAGCATAACCAAGCCCGTTAGCAGAACTTAAAAATATGTCTGTCAAACCCGAATCAAATTCATTTCTTTCATATAATGACCAGGTCATACCTCCGTTTGTAGTACGGAAAAATTTTTGAGTCTCAGGCTCACATCCACCACCAATAACCATTCCTATATCTTTTGTTACAAAATAATTTCCCCAAAGCCATACTTGTATCGGATGGTCCTTGTCGGTTACATCAAACCATCTGACACCACCGTCGGTACTTTTAAAAATTTTACCTGAACCTGATGTATAGCCGTTAAGTGAGTCCAGAAAAAGTATACTTTCGAGTTGGTATCCGTCAGCTATCCTTGTTCCTGTCCATGTGTTGCCGCCATCTACAGTCCTAAGAACCCTACCATAAAAACCGCAAATCCAGCCAAGTTTGGGATTACTTTTAAGAAACATTACTTCGAGAAATGGCCGGTCACTTTCATATCCTGGTGGTATGTTTACTTTTTTCCACTGAGCATAGCTGCTTTCTGAAAAAAGTAAAACAGCAATAACTGATAGGAATATTATTTTGTATAAATGTTTCAAACTATGTTCCGTTTTAGCTATTTAAATTCCTAACAAATATATTTAAAGATTATTAGACGAAGGAAGATAAGAATACATTTTAATTGAATTAAAAATAAATGGAGTCATCTGAAAACCGCACCAGCACTATATTTCTAAACAAAGAAAAATTCCGGTAAAAAGCGAGATAAAATGTTCTGATTATAAAAATAATTATGTTTTTAAAATATCAAAAAAAATACCAATCAAATATAATCTGAGGATTTATTATTATCATTTTCAATATGTATTAACATAATCATATAAAATGATAAGCACTTAAAAGGGAAAAAAATAGTTTTGAAAAATTAACATTTCATAGTTGTTTCCATAAGTTATTGAGAATAGGTTTATTTGAATTTTCCAAGAAAAAAATTTTTCAAAATGAAAATTTATTTCTTGTGTGTTTAAAAAAAAAATCAGATTTTCAAAGTGAAGGAATTGTTGAAAATAAGAATAGAAGCCTTTTTTTAAGAGTTAGAGAAAAATAAACACTGAATTAAATAAAATAAATTTCCTTTACTATTAATTTTTTTTTAAATAATTGTAATTTGTTATCAGGATGTAATTCCTGATGAGAGTAAATTGAAGGTTAGGTTTTTCTTAATTAGCATTTTTTCCTATAAATAACTTTTTTCAAAATTTTATAATCAAAGGAGTAGGTTGTGCCTGACAATCAACTTAGAGACGCTCTTTCACTATTTACACAAGATAAAACAGCCGTCAAAACGAGAGATGGCAATACATTAGCATCAGATGGCGATAAGAAAGCCACAGCATATTGGATAAAATGTCTCGAAATAATTAAAGATAACGTATCTCCACATATATTTAATACTTGGTTTGAACCAATTAAGGCACTTAAGTGGGAGAACAAACAACTCACGGTTAAGGTCCCCAGCCAGTTCTTTTGTGAATGGATTGAAGACCAGTATTATTCACTCCTACAAAAAACCATCTCACAGGTATTAGGCGAGGATGCAAAACTTTTGTATCAGATTGTTGTTGACGAAAGCGATAGCTCTACCGAAAAACGCACAATCAGGCTTCCTGCATTTAAATTTCCACCTCAAGGTACTTCAGTCGTAGTACCAGGAACTAACGGAAGTAAGGACAGGAAAGTTTTTACAACGAACCTCAATCCTAAATACTCGTTCAATAATTTTGTAAGAGGGGAAAGCAATCAGCTTGCTTATGCAGCCGGGCTTGCTATCAGCCAGAATCCTGGTAAAACGAGGTACAATCCCCTTGTTGTATATGGTGACACAGGACTTGGCAAAACTCATCTTGTGCAGGGAATAGGGAATAAGATTTTGCAAAACCATAAAAAATCACGTGTGTTATATACGACAAGCGAAAGGTTTACCCAGGATTTTATAAATGCTATTCAAACCAATACTCAGAATGAATTCATAAATCTTTACCGTAGTATTGACACTTTGATAGTTGACGACATACAATTTTTCTGCGGGAAAGAAAAAACAACAGATAATTTCTTTCACACTTTCAACGCATTACATCAGGACGGGAAACAATTAATTCTTACGAGCGACAGGCCACCCCGCGACTTAAAAGACCTCGATGAGCGGTTGATTTCACGCTTCCAGTGGGGATTAATAGTTGATATACAGCCTCCCGACCTCGAGATGAGGATGGCTATCCTGCAGAAGAAAAGTGTCGATGAAGGAATTGAATTACCTGTGGAAATCGTGGAGTATATTGCAAAGTATGTTACGAACAGCATTCGCGAACTCGAGGGTACTCTCATCAGCCTGATTGCTAAATATACTTTTGAGAATAAACCTTTGAATCTTGCACTTGCGAAAGAAGTAGTAACCGGAATATCTAAAAAGTTGCCGAAGCAAATCACAATTGACGATATTAAAGAACTTGTTGCAGGTTATTATAAATTGCCGGTTGAACATCTCGAATCCCAATCGAGAAAGCATGAAATTGCACTTGCAAGGCAGATGGCGATCTTTCTCACAAAACAATTTACACAGCTTTCTCTCAAAAGTATAGGAGCAGGATTCAGCAACCGTGACCACTCAACGATATTGCACTCATGCCAGACGATCGAGAATTACCTGGTAACAGACCCAAGTGTAAAGTCAGCTTATGAACTTTTGCATAAAACATTGAAAGGCAGGTAATATAATTTTGGGGTATTGCTAAAATATATACATTTTCCAATCACTCTTCGATAAACTCAGAGTGACAACACTGTTTGTCATACTGAACCCATGACCACCGCCGATGCGATGGTAAAACAAAAATATGACAAATTTAAATCGTTCTTTATTTGAATAGCCACTATCTTCAGATAGTGGAGGTTTATTTCCACCCTATTCTGACTTTAGTCACTAATATTAAGGGGATAAATCCCGAATTGTGGTGAGTAACCATCCCACGACTTAAAAGTCGTGGCTATTCATAATATATCAAGATTTCTGGTAATGTGTCATTAACAGCCTGTCGAAGTATGACTTTAATATGATTAAACT
>Ga0208373_1002545_pt1 | contig 19881 bp, 15 predicted proteins | sample RifOxyC2_FD_184036 | JGI IMG/M metagenome (GOLD analysis project Ga0208373, IMG submission 184036) | Soil microbial communities from Rifle, Colorado - Rifle Oxygen_injection C2 (SPAdes) | ecosystem: Environmental > Terrestrial > Deep subsurface > Rock core/Sediment | place: Rifle, Colorado... | reverse complement strand
AGGCCTGCGTCCGGGGCCGAAAGCGGTCCACCAGGATATCCACCGAGACATGTCCTTTCACAAACGTAACGTAAGCGATTGACGTGCTCATTATCACCGACGCTATCAGCTCCACAAGCTCGTGGGTGCCGGGAATCGGATCGTGGATAAGAGTATACCTGATAACATCAGTCATCACGAGGGCCGTACACGCCACAATGGCTACCATGGAAACCCAGGCCATCTTCTCTGTGATAAACTGCACTACCTTTTCGAAAGCATTCATACGCACTCCCGGGTCTTTTGTTGTAAGCGATCAATCAGATTTTTTTGCAAAAGAGTTGGGGTACCGGGACGGGGAGAAACCCGGCGGTACCCCAACTTCCCTACCGTACTTTGACTGATATCAAGCCAAATCCACGTTGATTACCCTATTTTTTCCCAGTGGGCGGCGCCGGCTGAGTCGGCCAGCTGTGTTTCCAGGTAGAATACTGGGGTGTCGTGTTATAGTATTTATCCAGTTCGAGGAACTTATTCCACACGGCCTTTTTCTTGGCGTCATTGCCAATCCATTTGTCGATGAGACCAGTTGTTGCGCCAACCCATTTAGTATATTCAGCCGGATTCTCTGCGCGCGGGTCGAAGTAGGAGTACCCCTGAAGCTTTTTCATGTACTCTAATCCATCTGCCTCACCCCATGTCCTCAACTGACCGTAGTATGCAGGCCAGACAGCGTTGACCTCATCAAAGATCTTTTTCACGCTTGCCGGCAAGCGATCATAAGCAGCCCGGTTCATTACCTTAAAGAACACGAAGTGGTAGCTGAATGGAGCGGAAATAACATGCCGCACGTATGCACCCAGACCGAAGCCCTTGGGCGTGTCAGTGGGACAGAGGATGCCATCGATCAGTTTGGCCTGAAACCTCTCAAGTGCCACACTCATGGGGGCGAACAGAGGTTTTGCTCCCAGAGCCTCTACAGTCGCCACTGATGCGGGGTTGGCCGCTCTGATTGTCTTGCCTGAAAAGTCGGCCTGTGTTCGAATGTCTTTACCCGGTACCATAAGGAAGTAACCCGGCCCAGTGGACCAGAAATGCATCAGCTTCATTTTCGTGGGGGCGAATTGCGCCTGAAGCTCGGGCATCTGATCATGAAGGGCCTGTATGGTCAATGACATCGTGTAAGCGTTCCTTCTGTAAGCTTCGCCTGGGTATTCGGGACCAGCCCACAGGGGGAATACGCCGGGACTATAGCCCGGACCGCTTGTCCCAACACTGTAGGTTCCGGCCTCAACGCCGTCCAATAGCTTCGCCGGATGCACACCATAGAACTCGGTCCAGGCGATCTCATAATCGGTGGTCTCGGCCATGACGCGGTCCGATATGGTCTTCATCCAGGTCTTGTGCCCAACTGCGGCCTGGAAGTCGCCGGCCGGCCAGAAAGTAGCGAAATCGAGTTGGATCTTCGTTCGAGCACTGGCGGGCTCTGCCCAGCCGAAAACAACCATGCTCGCAACCACCACTATTGCTAACGCAATTAGACATATTCTCTTCACTTTTACCCTCCTTTTGTTGTTTTCGTGTTTGAGAGCTGTCTGAAATTACCTACGCACGAGGCTTTCACCGATTCGCGCTGTTTCTGCTTTTTCCCCCTCGAAGCTCACCCCCTTTCGGCCAACAGGTAATTTATGTATCTTAAGACATAATCAGCATTTCCACTCCGGCGCGTTGCTTCGGAGTCGTCGACTAAGATTGCAAGCGCCTCACCGGCGGCGGCAGGGAAGTCGGGTTGTATCTCTCACTGTTCCCTGATTGCCTCATTCAGACGATCATTGCAGGCGCCTCTATCTCTTTATTGAAAATTCAAGGCAAAGTCAATGGAAGATTGCATCTCTGCAAGCCCTACAAACATTGGCCGCCGCGTTTAGGCTAACGGACCTTAATGACCAGCGCGGCCCCTGTGTCTCCTGCCGCGCAGCCGGCCCAGAGCAGATATCCCCCTCCCAGCTTCACCGTTTCTTCGATGCCTTCAATAATGTTTCGCGCGGCGGTAGGGGCCTGGGGATGTCCGTAAACGATGGTGCTGCCGTAATTGTTCATCGTGTTGATATCCAGCCCCAGTTCCTTGGCCAGATAGATGTCATTTCCAGCAAAAGGGTTATGGGTTTTCACCGTTTTCGCCTGGTCTGCGGTGATCCCCGCCCGATCCAGCGCCATCCGGGCGGCGGGGGCGGTTGCCATGGCCATGAAGCCCTTTTTCGCCCGGGCGTACCCATAAGAGAGGATCTGAATCTCCACCGCGGGGTCGGCGCTAAGCTCCTTTGCCTTTTCCCTGGTCGTAACGATGACGGCAGCATTGCCGTCCGCCGGATGGGTCTGTGAACCAAAGGTATGGACCCCCTCCGCGATCACGGGTTTCAGACCGGCCAGTCCTGCGGCTGTCGTTTCCATGATCCCCTCGTCCTTTTCCACCCGGAGGGTTTTGTTTTTGCCGGCCTTCACATCCACGGGGAAGAGATACCCCCGTTGAAAGGCCCGGTCGTCGGCAAGGGCATCCAGGTATTGTTCATAACGCCTCAGGCTCACCCGGTCACACTCTTCCCGATTCATACCGGTCTCCCTGGCCACATTTTCCGCGGTCTGGATCATGGGACCCCTGGCCCAGGGGTCTCGCGAGAAATTGTCCATCAGCCAATTTTCCGAGATCACCTCGCCGCCCGGCCCCTGGGGATTGGGCCAGACCGTATGGGGGCCGTTGGAACAGCGATCCGTCATCAGGGTGTAGACGGTCCGGTAAAGGCCCGTTTCCACGCCGACACCGGCCTGATAAATGCAGGTCGTCGAAGTGGTGCAGGCCTGGCTGATGAGCATGCCCGGGATCGAGGCGGCGCCGATCATGGCCGCAGCCCAGGGACTTCCGTAAAACCATTGAGGCTGGCCGATCGTCATCCCCAGGATCAGATAATCAAACATGCCGGGATCCCATTTCCTTTCCGCGAAAAACCGTTTCGAGGTCTCGGCGGCCAGGACAATGGCATGCTCATTGGCCATCGCCCCCTGCCATCGTGAGAAAGGGGTGCTGTAATAACCGCGGTAGGGGATGAACGCCTTGGTCAACATATGTGCCTCCTCCTTAAAAATAGGGTCAAGCCTGCTAAAATGTTTTACGCCGAAGCCCGCGGCGGATTCAGATCGCGTCTTCAAGCTGTTCCATAAAAGCCTCGATATTGGTCCTGGCCTGCTCTTCGGAGTAACATCGCAAATCGTTCAGATCGCCGTTGATGGTCAATGCGGGAATGCCCAACCGCTTCATCAGCCTCTCCGGCATGCCGTAGCGGTTGTTCGAATTGTTGGGACAGGTTTTGGCGTCATGAAAAAGAATGCCGTCGAATTTATAGAAATCGCGACAACGGCTGATGTACTGCTCCTTGTACGCTTCATCCCGGACGATAAACAGTTCCGTATAAGCCCTGGCCATGCTCTCGAAAGGGTCGGCCGGATCGAGCTGATCGAAGATCCAGCTATTGCAATAGGTGGATGCGACCACCGATGCGTTCAGCTTGCTGAATTGCTCCGCGAGGGACCTCAGTTTCCCCCAGATGGGCATGCCTTCCCAGTATAACCGGTGTTTTTCGCCCGTTATTGTGGCAATACCAGCGGCTGCCCTCTCCTTGAGTTCCTCCAGAAGGGTCTCATAATACCCGGCGCTTTCCCTGGTCCCGCGGGCGACCACGGCGGGGCCCATGTGGATTGTCGCATCAAAGAATGTCCACGGTGCGGGGAAGAAGGCGTTCATTTCCAGGCAGGCCTTCCACAGCAGCGAGGTCTCTCGCGACAGGGCAACCGTCTCCTCGAGGCGATCCGTGCGCAATTTCTCTCCCGACACCTCTTCCAACGCCGGAACCATCTCCTCTATCTGCCGGGCGATGTCGCCGACCTGATACTCCCGGATTTCGCCAAGCTCACGATGGGTATGGATGCCCAGTAAAGGCGCCTTGAATTCACGGGCATACCAGGCAAACCAATCTTTCACATCCCGGCACTGGTTGGTGTTGAATACGAGCACATCCGGTCTCGGTACGGAAGCAATCTGGTAGGCTGCCGTCAGGGGCGTCTTTTTTCGCAGAAAAGACCCGATGTCCGAAGTCAGATAGGAGCAGATATCGGGTGAATAACCGATTGCATTGGCGTAGGGGATCGCTTCGGCAGCCGTTCGGGAAGCCCCCAGCATGGCGGCGTGATTCTCGGGAAAATAGACCAGAAAACCCATGCCCCGAAGCAGCTCGACGGGCCCCACACTGGTACACCAGGCAATTTTCCTGCCGCCGGTCATCGATGCATCGGCCAACTCATGAAAATGGGCCGCCATGAGCTGCTTCAGTTTTCCCGTCGCCCGAAAATCCTGTCTCTCTTTTTCCCCGGGCATATCTTCTCCATTTCTCCAAGAGACGACTAATCCCGGCCGGCGTCCCTGCCCGCGAGGAAGGCCTTTTGGTTCATGTCCACGAATCGCGCGGGAACCAGGCGCTTTATCACCTGCAGCCAAATCTCCTGGTCGCCGCCCACCAAGTTGGACAGGGCGCCAAGCAGGACCACCCCCGACATGGCCGGATTGCCCGCATCCTCGGCCACGTCGGTGGCGTTCAGCCATTTCACCGTACCACCTCTCGATTGGAGCAGGTTCTCTATTTCTTTCTCTGAAGGATAACTCGCTTTCCCCAGGTTTACAAGAGGCGGCGGGATGCGAAAACGGTTGATGAGAGTGACCGAGTTTTTATTCAGATAGGTGAGCCAGCGGGCGGCCTCGAGCATTTCAAAACCGATCAGGTAATCCGCCATGCCATGCTCCACAAGCGGTGAATGCACCTTTTCTCCCCATCGTACATGGCTCTCGACGCTGCCGCCGCGCTGCGCCATGCCGTGAACCTCGGCGGTCTTTACATCATAACCCATCTCCAGGCCGGCGCTTGCCAGGATTCTGCTCGCCAGAATGGTCCCCTGGCCGCCAACCCCGGCCAGCAAATAGTCTATTTTTTTCACGTTCACTCTCCTATGGAGTTATTATTCTTTTTCCCGTGTGATCGCCCCGGCGGGACAGACCTGCACACAGAGGCCGCAACCGGTGCACATCGCTTCGTTGATGCTCACACAATCCTCATCCTGAACGAGCGGCGAGCAGCCGATATCAAGACATGTCCCGCAATTCGTGCAAAGTTCCGGATCGATCCGGGGAGGCGTTCTTTTTTCCCTGGACTGCAGAGCGCACGGGCGCCGTGCAATGATCACCGAGGCTTCTTCGCCCTTCAGGTGGTCTTCGAGTATCTTCCTGAAATCATCCATCTCGTTGGGATCGCATACGTCGACCTTGCTGAAACCGAAGCCTCGAACCATTCGCTCCAGATCGACCTTGAGGGTCGGCTGCTTCTGCAGGGTGTATCCGGTGCCCGGATGATGCTGATGCCCCGTCATGCCGGTGGTGCTGTTGTCGGCTATGATCGTGGTCGTATTTCCCCTGTTATAGAGGGTGTTGATCAATGGATGCAGGCCGGAGTGGAAGAGCGTGGAATCGCCAATGACCGCCACAAGACGATCCGGAATGCCCCCCTTGTCCATCCCGTGGGCTACACCGATGCTCGCTCCCATGCAACCGCAGAAATGGAGCGCCTCGAGCGGCGAGGCCGCCCCAAGCGTGTAACAACCAATATCGCCCATCACTACTACGCCTGCCTCCTTGAGGACGGTAAACATCCCGCGGTGGCCGCAACCCGGGCAGAGGGTTGGGGGGCGGATAGGGATAGAGATCTCGGGCGCCGGCGTAGCGGCGGAGACAGGAGCCGTTGCCGGAAGAATGCCGGCCTTGATGGCGGCCTGACGGATCAGTGATGGGCTGAATTCGCCAACGATGGGAAAAACGTCCTTGCCGATAACCTGAATGCCCAATAGACGGAGATGTTCTTCAAAGAATGGATCAAGCTCTTCAATGACCAGGACTTTTTTCACCCGTCCGGCAAACTCCCGGATCAGCTTCTCCGGCAGAGGGTACACCATGCCCAGACGGAGAAAGGTCGCCTCGGGGAATACCTCCCGGGCGTACTGATAGACGGCGCCGGATGCAACGATTCCCCAATCGTCATTCCCCGGTTCGATCCGGTTCAATGGGGTGGACTCGGCGTATTCCCGCAACTTACTGATCCGTTCCTCCACTACCGGATGACGGCGTCTGGCATTTCCCGGCACCATCACAAATTTCCCTATTTCCCGCTTGTACGGTTTGCGTTCCTTCGCGGGGGGAGGGAGCGCGTCAGGATCGATATCCACCACCGAAGAGGAATGCGAGGTGCGGGTGACGAAGCGGATGATGACCGGCGTGTCGAAGGTTTCACTCATTTCCAGCGCCGTGGCGGCAAATTGCATCGCCTCTTCGCTGTCGGAGGGCTCGAGCATCGGCACCTTGGCGAATTTTGCATAGTTTCTGTTGTCCTGTTCATTCTGGGAACTGTGCATACCCGGGTCGTCGGCGCACGCAATCAGGAGTCCCGCGTTCAAGCCGGTATAAACGGCATAGAATAGCGAATCGGCTGCCACATTAAGCCCGACGTGCTTGGTGGAAACAAGGGCCCTTGTTCCCGCAAAGGCCGCCCCGATACCTACATCCATTGCCACCTTTTCGTTCGGGGCCCATTCGGCGTGGACCCCGGGAAAAGACGCAAATTTTTCCATGATCTGCGTGCTGGGCGTCCCCGGGTAAGCCGCCCCCACCCGCACACCGCTGAGATAAGCGCCGTAGGCCAGCGCTTCATTTCCAGTGATCAATTCCTTCAATGTGAATCCTCCTATGTATTAAGGAACAAGAATAGGCCGCAACGCTGTTTTTCTGTGGTGCACCATCTCGAACACCTCATTGATCTCGCCGAGCGGGTAGGTCTTTACGAAAGGGCCGATCCTGACGCTTCCGGCGAGGGCAAGCTTCAGCACTGCCGGGTAGTGTTCGGGCACGCAACCCCAGTTACCCTTTGCCATGGCATGAAAGGCCATCAGGTTGGAGAGCCGGATCTCCACCGTGTCCATCGTGAAACCGACAACCTGAAGCGATGCCCCATAGGTGAGAAGCCCGAAGGCCGTTCTCTGGCCTGCCGCCGTTCCCGAGGTCTCAAATATCTTCCATTCCGTCGGGCGCTTGTTCCGGCTTTTGATGAAATCGGCGACGGCTTTTCTCAACTCCTTTCCCGGAAGCTCCCCGGTGTTGAATGTGACATCGACATACGGGGCGATAGCCTTCAGCTTGTCCGGGTCGATATCCACCGCGACGACCAAAGCCCCGAGAGCACGGGCGATCTGCGCCCCGAAGCCGCCGACGCCGCCGACACCGATGAAAATGGCGGTATCCTCCCCGGTTAGGCCCGATTCGACGATCGACTGGTAAGGGGTCGTTATCGCATCGGCCAGGACGGAAAGCTCCGCCAGAGTAACGCCGGAGGCGGAGATCGGCCGGTATTGATCATCCACGGGAACGGCGCAGAGGCTTCCGGCGGGTACGACGATATGGCTGGCAAAACCACCGGGGATGTCGTTGCCGGGCATTTTCTGCACGGGACAGATATTGCCCTTGCCGCGCCTGCACACATCGCACTGGCCGCAGGGCAAAACCGCCGGCACGATGACCGCCTTCTTCTCCCAGGACTCCGCGCCGGCGCCTGCGGCCAGGACGATACCGCTGATTTCATGGCCCAGCGTGAGCGGAAGGGGAGTTTTTGTCCGGACGCCGTTATAATAAAAACCGAGGTCGGTATGGCACACTCCGCAACCTGCCACCTCGAGCAGAACGTCTCCCGGACCGGGAACGGGAAGGGGTGAAACCACTTTCTCGATGGGTTTTCCCGATGCCGACATTTTCCAAGAGATCATTTCCATAGGTTCTTCTCCTTTAGAGACCCTTATATTCGGGCTTTTTTCGACCCAGCGAAGAGAGACCTTCCAGCGCATCTGCGGTGGCAAAGATCGTCTTCAGGTTGTCAAGCTCGATCTCGATCCCCTCGTCCGGAGAGGCTTTTGCCTGCCGATCGACGATCTGGTTCACCAATTTCAGTGCCAGCGGCGCCTTGTTGCCCATGGTCTTTAGAATTTTTGACGCAACCGCCTCATCAACGCCCGGCGGCATTTTAGACGCCAGGAGGGTCGTCGCGTTTCCCGCGCCAAACAGGGTTTGCCAGAGGATAAACCGCTCGGGAATTGGCCGTGCACGATACTTGTCGGGCCTGCCTTCCCCGATCAGGTCCCGGATCGCCTCATCCACGGCGGAGGGGTCGACAAGGCGGGTGACAATACCGAGCTTTTGCGCGTCGACGGCGGTGATTGCGGCGCCGGTGAACGTGTAATACTTGGCAAGCTCAGGCCCCAGGTGGCGTCCTAGCCGCAGCATGCCGCCGAGACCCGGGTAGATTCCGATGCCCGTTTCCGGGAAGGAGAGAGAGCCTGCCGGCGTGGCCACAATGGCCTGGCAGGCGAGGGCGAGTTCACTTCCGCCGCCCATCGAAAGGCCGTCGAGAAGGGCGATGGTGAGCTTATTTGAATCTTCGATCCGCCTGAACAGCCGATGGCCCTTCCGGGTAAAATCCACGATGTCGGCAATTTTCCCGGCCTTGATCTTTTCAACAAAGTAGCGGATATCCGCCCCGGCCACGAAGGCCTTTCCGGCGCCCTGAAAGACAATGGCCGACACGCCGGGATTCTGCTCCGCTTCGGAAAACCGTTCGGTCAACTGCTCCACCACGGTTTCATTCAATGCATTCATCGCCTCCGGCCGGTTGATGGTAATGGTGGCAATATCATGGTTGATGGCCAAGTTGACAAGCGTAAAGGCAAACGGTCGGCCCAACTGGCGCTGCCGTGCCAGGAGCCCCGGCATTCGGAAGTCGGGATATCGGTCAACCACTTTCTGAACCAGAACGAAGGTTTTTTCGATGCCCAGACGATTCATGATTTCAAACGGCCCAAGCGCCCATCGCAGGCCGACCTTCGCTCCCCGGTCGGTATCCTCCATCGTGGCCACCCCTTCATCGACCAGGGCGGCGGCCACACCGAGACAGACGCCGTAAAGGCGATCCATCACGGCATCGATCTTTCCTCCCTCCACTTCTCCCGATAGGTCCCAGTTCGCCTTTTTCCCCATCTGCGATTTCATGATCCCGGCGGTTGCGTAAAAGGGGCCCAGTTCATTGCCCAGGGTGGTCGAAGCATGGACCGCGATCGGGATGCCGGTTACATTCATCAATTCAAAAGGCCCCATGCCGATCCGGAAGGCCCGCTTCGCCGCCTCCTCGATGGTGGGGATGCCGGCCAGCCCTTCCTCCAGAATCCGGGCTGCTTCGTTCAGGAAAGGGACAAAGAAGCGGTTGACCGCAAAACCGGGGGCGTCCTTCACCAGGATGGCGGTCTTTCCATGCAGCTTGGCCGCCAGCAGCGCGCGGTCGGTGGTTTGCGACGATGTTTTTTTGTGGGGGATCACCTCCAGCAGGCGGTTTTTTGCGGGATGATAAAAATAGTGGAGCCCGATGACCCGGTCCGGTCTCGAGGTTGCCTCAGCAAATTCACGGACATAGAAACTCGATGTATTGGTGGCGAGGATGGTTTTATCCATGCAGAGGCCGTCGAGCCGTTTAAAGAGATCGGTCTTGACCCCCTTGTCCTCAAAGACCGCTTCGATCACCAGATCGGCATCCGCCAGCGCCTTTAGGTCCGTGGTTCCGGTGACGCGAGACATGATGCGATCGATGTCGTCCGTACGGAAAATCTTTCTCTCCACCCCTTCCCGGAGCAGCCGTTTGATATTGTCCATCCCCCGCTTGACGAATTCATCCTCGGTATCCACCATGACGACATCGAGGCCTTCCTGGGCGATCTTCTGGGCAATACCGCTGCCCATATTGCCGGCGCCCACAACGCCAATCTTACTTATTTTACTCATCGGGCCTCCTTTGATGGGGACCTATCTGTTTTTCCAGTCCGGTTTGCGCTTTTCAGCGAAGCTGTTGATCCCCTCCAGTGTATCCTCCGTTTTCATGAGTCGCTTGAGGAACAGGTCCGTTACCTCCGCCAGGGCCTGGGGAAAGGCCATGCCGACATGCCTTTTCACGGCGCGTTTATTGAGCCGGATAATGAGCGGGCTGCTCAGAAGCAGGCTTCCCGCGACGCTCTCCACCGCCTCGTCAAACGCTTCCTCTCCGGCTACCTGGCTGATCAGGCCCATAGCCATGGCCTCGGCGGCGGAATAGTTCCTCCCCGTTGTGCAAATCTCGATGGTCCTGGCGGTCCCCACAAGCTGAGGAAGGCGAATCGCCGCGTATGGAGGAAAAAATCCAAGGCGTATTTCCGGCTGGCCAAAAGTGGCCTTGGATGAGGCGACGATGATATCGCAGGCAATGGCCAGCTCCATTCCGCCTCCCAGGCAGGCGCCATGCACCGCGGCTATCAGCGGCACATCTATTTTCTCCATTGTTTCAAAGATGCCGTTAAAGGCGCCCATCATCTCCGCAACCAATTCGGGACGGTGCTCTCCCACATCGACGCCGGCGCACCAGCTTGGTCCCTCGCCGGAGAGGACCACGCATTTCAGGTCTTCGTCCGTTGCGCAAGATGACAGGGCCGCGCTAAGCTCCTTCATCATTTCGATGTTCAGTACATTGTGCTTGGGACGGGCCAGAATGATCCGTGCCATGCCTTTTGCATGGTCCGTTTTGATATGTTGAAACAACATGCTTATCCCTCCATTTACTATTCCTTCTTTGGGCCATGCAGCACAGCCGCCATAAAATCGTTGTCAAATGCCGCTCCTTCTCCCTGAAGGCGGCGATACGCTATGAAATCGATTGTATCCTTGCCGGTGATCTTCTTCGTGTTAAACGCGGTGAAGCCCAGATTCGCCTCTGTGGCCATGTTGGCTGCCAGCCAGTGCCGGTTGATGACCTTGGCCTGGTCCCAGAAAAACTTCTTCTTCAGGCGCACCCCCTCGGTGCTTTTGATCAGGCAGCCGGGGAAGAGGTTCGTGAATGTCCATAGTATTTTGTTGACCTCGGCATCCACCAGAGCGAAATCCGTTTTTGCATTATTGATGTATTCGCGGGCCTTTTTCGCCTCTTCACCGGTTTTGAACTCACCGTAAACGATCTCGCCGTCATCCACGTAACATTCCGTAACAACGGCGGGATTGCGAATCCATTTACCTGCATCCCGGATGACCGGCAGGCACTTGGAAACAAGGCCCAGCCGCTTCATCTTGTACGCGCTCCACAGCTCGCAGGAGACGCAATTCCATATCGCCAGCTCCATCGGCAGCATCCAGGGGAGGAAATCGGTACTGCCGCCGTCCGGCGCGGAGCCGTGACGAGGGCCGGCCTGGCCGAAAATCGCCAGATCGCTCGTGATCGTCAGATCACAGGCCATGCCGATCTCCTGCCCGCCCGCCACCCGCATCCCGTTTACCCGGCAGATCGTGGGCTTTTTGCAGCCGAGGATGCCGTCCACCATGGCGTTGAAGAGGTCCATGTAGAGGCCGTATTCATTGGGCCGGCCGGCATAGTATTCGGCGTACTCCTTGGTGTTTCCGCCGGTGCAGAAGGCCTTGTCGCCCACGGCCGTGAAAACGACGGCCACAACCAGGTTGTCCGCCGAAGCCCGCTGGAATCCGGCAATAACGCCCTTCACCATGCCTGTGGTATAAGAGTTGAACTGTTTGGGGTTATTGAGAATGATCCAGGCGGAATAGAGCCCTTCGACGACCGTCCCCTCCGGGTCCAGGATAGGCCTTCTTTCATACATGACGGATGGCGCCTCCGTTCCGAAGTGTTCCTCTCCCCAGAGGTAATGATTCTTGTCTTGTGATTCCCTTGGTATCCAACTGAGATCGGCCATAGGTCTCCTCCTTAGGTGGACGAAAAATGATACGGTGAGAACCGCATCGGTGGAGCTATAATACAGCTATGGCGCCTTTTGTCAAGAAAAAACTCCCGGCAGGAAAAACCCTTCGCCAATCATTCAGGAACCCGCTTATCTCCGTTATGGTGTACGATGTAGTGATCGCTGCGGTAAAGTTTCCTGCCGGTATAATCAGGGACGAATAAATTCCTTGACATTCAATTGCCACTTCTTCAATATCGATTCACTGGGAAGCCGGTCCACATCAGTTTTCAAACATGGGGCAACCGGTTCGTCATCAACTGCAGTGAAATCGTAAAAAGATCCGAAACCATTTAGGTGTCAGAGATTCTTCAATGTTCAGGAACATAAAAAAGGAGGGGAGCATGGAAAGAAAACGGTTGATCATTTGTGTCATATTGGCAGTGATGTGCGCGTGGTCCGCGGCGGCGCCGAGTGTGCGCGCAGCCGAACCCATTGTGATCGGGGTGGCGACATCCCTGGGTTTTCTTGAGGGCAGGGAATCCATGAAAGCGGTTCAAATGGCGGTGGATGAGATCAACGCCGCCGGCGGCGTGAAAGTGGGTGCGGCGGCAAGGCCGTTCAGAGTCGAATCGATCGATCTGCGGGATGCGGCTCCCGGTGTGCCGGTGCCGGAAGCTCTGCTCGGGCTGGAAAAGATCATTCTGGAGAAGAAACCCACCGCGCTGATGGTCGGCCCGTTTCGTTCCGAGGCATTGATCGCCGGAATGGATATCATCGCCAAGTACAAGGTCCCGCTCCTGGGAACGATCGCGATGGCGCCCGGCTCGGAAGCAAAAATCAAGGCAGATCCGCAAAAGTACAAATATGTCTTCCGGACCTGCCTCAACGCCGTGCACCTGGTCAAGTTCCTCGCGGGAACCATGGGAGCGATCAACAAGCAGTTCGGGTTTAACAAGGTATATGTGATGACCCAGGATGTGGCCTGGGCGCGCGCCACCGCCGATCTGGTGAAGAAACTCTATTTCGACAAAAGCGGATGGACCGTATTGGGTATGGAGAGCTATCCCACCGGCACCTCCGATTTCTCTTCGGCGCTGATGAAAGCCCGTTCCCAGGGGGCCCAGGTCATTATGCCCGTCTTCGACATGCCCCAAAGCGGCACCCTGGTAAAGCAGTGGAACACGATGAAGGTGCCCACGATCATGGCCGGTTTTGTTTCACCCCTGGCCGGCTCCGAAGCCTGGAAGATATTTGACGGCAAAATCGGCGGCGTGCTGAACACCACCTTTGAACTGGGCAGCGCGATGGCCGCCAGCAAACTTCCGGCTTCCACCGACTTTATGAATAAATATCAAAAGAAATACGGTCAGGAGATCCAGGCCGGTCATGGTCCCGCGCCGTCCTACGAATCGGTGTATATCCTCAAAGAGGCCATCGAGCGGGCCGGCAGCCTGGAATCGGATGCGGTCGTGGCCGGGCTGGAAAAAACCGACCGGCGGGGTGTGATGGGCCGGATACGCTATGATGACGGTCACCAGGCGGTTTACGGATTCGACCCGGCCGAAACAAGCGTGTCGCTGGTATCCCAGTGGACCGACAGCGGCAAACGCGTTGTCGTATTTCCTGATTCTCTGGCCGAAAATATGATCCAACTGCCTGCAGGATTGAAATCCTTAAAATAGTGCAACAACACCATTTGCCTTTTGGGGGTGGCGAATGTTTGCAGGGACGGTGGTTTTTGCCCTGATCAACAGTTCGATACTTATTTTACTGGCCATCGGGTTTAACCTGACCTTTGGCATCAGCGGGGTGGCCAATTTCGCGTACGGCGCGCTGTACATCATGTCGGCCTACCTGAGCTGGACGATGTTGAACCTGCTGCATCTGCCCTTTTGGGCTTCGGCGGCTCTCTCTATCGTCTTTACCACGATATCGGGCGCCATGATGTACCGTTTCGTTCTGCTGCGCGTCCGAGGCCAGGCCCTTTCCGAAGTCATCGCGACCTTCGGCATCGGCCTTTCGATCCTGGAGTTGTTTCGCTACCTTGGGCTTGTGGGGTTCGAATACACCCTGCCGGTCTTCTGGAATGAAAGCTTTATGATCGCAGGCGCTTATGTGGATATACAGCGAATCATCATCGTGCTGATCGCGCTGGTACTGGTGCTCGGTCTGTGGCTTTTTACCCATTTCACCTCGACCGGTCTCGCGTTTCGGGGCATCGCCCAGGACGAACGCACCGCATTGACTTTCGGCATCGATTCCGACCGGATCGCCACGTTAAGCGTCTCTTTTGGGGCGGGGTTGGCCGCCATCGCCGCCACCATCATCATTCCTTTGGGAAGCATTGCCCCGGACGAGGGATACGATGTGCTGATCAAGGCCCTGGCCGTATGCATCATCGGAGGCCTGGGTTCGACCGGCGGAGTGATCGTGGCCGGCGTCATCATCGGTTTTGCGGAGCGCTTCACCGATAGCTATATCGGTTCGCACTGGACCATGATCGTCAGTTTGGCGGCGATCCTGCTGGTGCTGGCGATCAAACCCTCCGGCCTGTTCGGCCAGCAAAAAGAGTTGGAAGAGAGGATATAGAAACGTGAAAAAACGGAGGGAACGGATCGACCGGGGGATCAAGGCCCGTTCTGAGGACGTTTACGCCCTCTCTTCCTGGCGTGAAATGCTCTATCTGGCCGGCCCGCGGCTGCTGCCGGCGGCTGCTTTCCTGCTGTTGCCGCTTTTCTTGGGCGCCTATTGGCAGAAGGTGATGATTTCAGTGGCCGTGTTCGCGCTTTTGGCCATCAGTTGGGACATGCTGGCCCAGACCGGCATGATTTCGCTGGGGCAGGCCCTTTTTTTCGGCATGGGCGCCTATGTATCGGGCATCCTTAACTTCTATTTCGGGATGCCTCCATGGATCGCCATTCCTATAGCGACGGTATTGGGCGGCGCGCTCTGCACCCTCATTCTGACGCCGGTCCTGCGCCTGCGGGGAATTTACTTTTCCATGGTCACTCTTATCATTCCTTTGATGCTGGTGCGAATTATCGAAGCCACCAAAATATTCGGCGGCACCGAGGGGTTGAGCGGCATGACGCCGCTGCCGTCCACTCTGACGGAGATCTATTTGGTGACGGGGGTGCTTCTTGGGGTGTTGTTCGGACTCCGGAGACTGATGGAGACGGATTACGGGCTGGTGCTCAAGGGCATCCGCGACAATGACCGCTCGGTCACGAATGCCGGCATCGACATCTTCTGGTTCAAAACCCAGGCGCTTTTCATCTCCAGCACCATAGGCGCCTTCGCGGGGGCACTCATGACCCATGTGTATATGTTTGTGGGTATGCCGGTGTTTGCCCTCGACTATTCCATCCTGCCCATGGCCGCTGCCGTGGTGGGGGGGAGCGGAACGCTGGCCGGGGCCGCCCTGGGGGCGGTGATCCTGGTGCCGCTGTCGGAAGCTCTGCGAGGTATCGGCGGGCTGCGCATTGTGATGTACGGACTGTTTCTGGTGGTTTTCACTGTGGCCGTTCCAGAGGGGCTGTTTGACTATATTCAGCGCAGATACCATCAAATGGAAAGATGGGTCGAGATAGACCAATGAGCTTGCCGACCACCCTACGGGTAGAGAACATATCCAAAATCTTCGGGAGAGTTGCGGCGGTCGACCATCTGAGCTGCGAGGTGCGCAGGGGGGAACTGGTGGGGATCATCGGGCCCAACGGTTCCGGCAAGACGACCCTGGTCAATCTCATCTCCGGTTTTGTGAAGCCGACTTCCGGGCGAATCCTTTACAACGGACAGGACATTACCTACACCGCTCCCCATAAGATTGTCTGCATGGGGATCTCCCGCACTTTTCAGATGGTCCGCCCCTTTTACCATTTGCCGGCCTATAAAAACATGATCATCCCCCTCTATTCCCCCCGGGTCCGCCAACTGGCGGGGGGCAGATACGGAGATCGCAATGCCGTGGCCCTGGATCTCCTCGAAGAGGTGGGCTTCGAACGGGATGCCAACGTCGCCTACAAACCGGCAGGGACGCTTCCCCAGGGATATCTCAAGCGGCTGGAACTGGCCAAGGCCATTGCGCTGTCGCCGGAGCTGCTGATCCTTGATGAACTGTTTTCCGGCATGAGCCTGGCCGAGGTGGCAAGCGTCGTACCCGTTATCGAAAAACTGAGGCTGGCCGGTAAAACGATCATCATGATCGAACACCGTTTAAAGGAGCTGTTTCGCATCGCCGACCGGATCATGGTTTTGAACTACGGCCAGAAAATCGCCGACGGGGCCTCGACCGAGGTCATGGAGAGCGATGAGGTCAAGAAGGCGTATCTCGGCTCTGAAGGATGACAGGGAAATGTCGTTATGCTGGATGTGAACAACTTAATGGTGTTTTTCGAAAATGCCCTGGCATTGAACGATTTCAGCATGCAGGTGCGCGAAGGCGAAATTATCGGGGTGATCGGCTCCAACAGCGCCGGCAAAACCACGCTGATGAACGCCCTTTCGGGACTGATCATCGATATGCGCATCAAGGAAAAGCGCAAGGGCGGCGAGCGCATCACCGTTTACGGCAGCATCGTTTATGAAGGCCTGGATATCACCGAACTTTCCCCAAGCGAGCGGGTAAAGAAAGGAATCGTGCTTTCACGCGAGCGACACCCTATCTTTCCGGAAAGCAGTGTGACAGAAAACATGAAGATTGCCGGTTATCTGCGTAAAAAAGCCGAAGTGCGGGAAGTCATGGAGTATGTCTTTAAGCTCTTTCCGGCCCTGATTCAGTTGCGTGCGAAAAAGGCCGGTTTTTTAAGCGGCGGTGAACAGCAGATGCTGGCCATCGGCATGGCGCTGGTCGTGAAACCGCGTCTGCTGTTACTGGATGAACCCCTACTGGGTTTGAGCCCGATGATGCAAAAGGCGCTGGTGGACGCCATCGTAAGCTTGAACAAGGAATCGGGCATCACCGTTGTCTTGAGCGAGCAGTTCGCCCGCCCGGTCCTGCCCATCATCGACCGTGGCTACATTCTTGAAAATGGGATGTTGACCTTGAGCGGCACCGGCGCCGAACTGATGGACAATCAGGAAATCAAAGCCGCCTACTTTGGAATATGACCCATGAAGGGACAGCATCAAAACAGCAGCCCTGACCGTATTTTCGATCTTTTTATGCAGACCGCCGGACGGCGCGCCGATGCCACGGCGGTCATATATCTGGGGACCTGTTATTCATACCGCCGACTGGAGGAGATGACGCGGATTTTTGCCGCGGCGCTCAGCGATCTGGGCATCAGGCCCGGACAGAAGGTGATGCTCTATATCCCCAACAGCATCCAGTGGGTGGTGGCCTGGCTCGGCATTCAGCGCATGGGTGGGGTTTGTGTTCCGATCACGCCCATTTATCCCGCCCATGATATTCAATACATCGCCAACGACTGCGAGGCCGCGGCCATCCTGTGCGCCGATACCAACTTCGGGTACGTCAAAAAGGCGTGGCCCGAAACCGGGATCAGGAAGGTGATCGTCACCCGGATGGCCGATCTGCTGCCCGCCTGGAAACGGTGGTTCGGTTATCTGTTCGATGTGATCCCCAAAGGCAAAATCGTTTTGAATGAAAACACGCACGGCTTGCGGCAACTGCTGCACCGTTATCGCCGCGCCGTCGATGCCATGCCGGTGGTTGACCCATGCCTGGAACGCACGGCCGAGATCCTCTATACCGGTGGTACGACGAAATACCCCAAAGGGGTGCCCATCAATCATGACCTTTTCCTGATTTCAGCGGATGAACAGATACGGGTGAGCGAACCCCTTTTCCCGGCGGAAGAAAATGTGATCCTGGGCAATGCCCCCCTTTTCCATATACTCGGCCAGACAACCGGCCTGGCCACCCTCCTGGCGGGTGGGACGCTAATACTTCTGCCGCGCATCAACATGGATGCGGCCCTTGACGCCATCCAACACTTCAAAGTAAAAAGCATGATCGGCGTGCCCATGCTCTACCGGATGATTTTGGAACATGTCCGCCTGGCGCAGTATGATTTGAGTTCGGTACACTACTGGTTCAGCGCCGGGGACGTTTTGCCTGTCGAAGTGAGCAAGCGATGGCGGGAGAAATTCGGACGCTGTATTTATCAGGGTTATGGGGCCACCGAGACCTGCGGCGGTGTGACGATGTGCCAGGTGACGACCGACAACCCTGTCCGGAGCGTGGGCCATACCGTTCCCAGCAAAAAAGTGAGAATCGTCGATCCCGCAACGCTGGCACCGGTCGAACCCGGCCAGCCCGGGGAGTTGATCGTCCGTTCCGCCCATATGGTGACAAGTTATTTGAACAAGCCGGAAGAAACCGCCGAAGCGTTCATTAATCTGGACGGCCTTACATGGTACCGCACCGCCGACGTCATGTCCATGGATGAGGCGGGCAACTTCTACTTTGTAGACCGGACCGTGGACACCATCAAACACAAAGGGTATCGCGTGTCCGCCTCCGAGATCGAAGCCGTGCTCCAGGAACATCCGGCCGTCATCGGCGCGTGCGTCATCGGAATCCCGGACGAAATGGTGGGTGAGCGCATCAAGGCCTATGTGGTTTTGAAAGAGGATATCAAGGGCATCACGGGCTATGATCTGCTCAAATGGTGCCGGCAGACCCTTGTCGCATACAAGATACCGCAGTATATTGAATTTAGGGACATGCTGCCCAAATCCAAAGTGGGCAAGCTGTTGCGGCGCGAGATTCGTGACGAAGAGGGGCGCCGGGCAGATGGATAGGGCGAATTCAACATCGCGACAATACGGTAGCATTTTTTCCGAAGAACCTAAATATACTACGCGATATTCACCTCTAAACGCTTTCCCAGCGCTTTGGCGACCCGGTCCAACGTAGAGAGCTTGATGTCTTCCGCATGGTTTTCGATTCTTGAAATCGCCGTCTTTTGAGTTTTGAGGCGCAGAGCAAGCTCTTCCTGGGTCAATCCCGCGGATTCGCGCGCCTGGCGAAGAACGACCCCGATCTTGAATTGCTCATAGCCTTCCTCGAAACCGTCCGCAAATTCCCCATCCGTCTTTTTCCGCTTTGCGATATATTTTTTCAGGTCGCTCATCTCTTTTTCTCCATTATTGTGGCGGTATCAGCAAATCCTCCAATGTGGACGCCTTTACGAATCTGGCGGGGTTGTCTCCGCTTTCCGTCAGGATACGCGCAATGGTGCGGCGGGTAAGCTGGGTCTTGTCCTGCAGGTCCGTAAGCAGATCGGGAAGGATGATATCATGCTCGGCCAGATACACCGGCATGGACTCCTGCGCCAGATTGACCTCCACACCAGCCCGGCCGATGGCCAGATCGGCCTTGCGCCATTGCAGCCGGGTCATGGCGATCGGCGGAGCGTTATCGATCGCGGCGACGCACTGATCGATCAGCCGTTCATTGTCGAACGCCATGCGATAGGTGGTCTTGTGCTTGATCCGGTTCCACAATGCCTTGAACTTTTCGCTGTGCAGCACCGCCTGGCGGGTCCGCACCTGTTGCCGTTCATCGGCATTCTTGATTTCCAGCTTGCCCGACAGCTTCCGCAACACGTCCTTGATCTGCGGCAATTGAGCGGCAAAGGTTTCCGTCACCGTCAGGGTACCGTCCTTGAGCGCCTTCTTCAGGGAGTCCTGTACCTTTCCCTTGGCGTCCACATATCCGCTGTTGCGAAGGCGTTCCCAAAGGGCTTTCGATTTTTCGACGCCCAGTGGCGTTGTTTTGCCGTCATCTCCAAGCACGGGAATCGCCGCGAACTGGTGCGCTTCCACGATGCCGAAGCGGATGCCCGTATCGGCTTCGATCTCCTTCTGGAGATTTTCGGCAAACTGCTCGTACCCCTCGGTGGCAATGACCGTGAGGGTATTGGTTTCGAAGCCCCGCAGCCGTTCGCCTTTCTGGTTCACGCAGAGACGGAGCCCTCGGCCGATGGTCTGGCGCCGTTCGCGCTCGGATCCCATCTCGCGCAGGGCGCAAATCTGAAA
>Ga0208373_1002544_pt1 | contig 19881 bp, 22 predicted proteins | sample RifOxyC2_FD_184036 | JGI IMG/M metagenome (GOLD analysis project Ga0208373, IMG submission 184036) | Soil microbial communities from Rifle, Colorado - Rifle Oxygen_injection C2 (SPAdes) | ecosystem: Environmental > Terrestrial > Deep subsurface > Rock core/Sediment | place: Rifle, Colorado... | reverse complement strand
CATGCTTCTTCATTCTTATATTGTGAGCAGGAAATCGACGTGCAGCTACCTGCGCCCAAAAGGAGAATTTTTGTCGAGAATAAAAAAAATACAAGTAAGATGGTAATTAAAATGAACCATCCACAGTCTCTGTGAAGAGGCGGTTTTCTGGATAGTGCCCTATGCATGGCGAGCAGACCGCCAAAGGTCAGGATAAATGCCAGGGCAATGAGAATGATAGAGAGCATATCTCCGGGCAGCGTGTACTCACTGAGGGTGAAGATAGTATCTTTGATAAGCAATATGATATGCCCAATCAGCAGCATAAGCCACATAGCACAGAGGAAGTATACCTGAGAAAACTTGTGACTGATAGAACGATAATAGATGCTCAATCCATAAAAGAGGGTTGCGATTCCAAGAAATGCCAAAGTTAGGCTAAAAAAATGTGGATGGGTAAAGACGAACGAGATAAAAAAGAGGGGGGTAAAGATGAAGGAGATGAAACCAAAGAACAACAAAGACAATGCAACAGTAAGATGTATTTCTGAGTCAAGCCGATAGGCAAGGATCAGGCTGACCAGAGCAGTCAGAACAAAGAACACCGTAATTAAATCGACTCGGATAAACCTATGAAATGCTCCTAAAAGAACTATCATGGCAAAGCTTATACCAATAAACAGTCCCCATCCAATACTCCTCAGGAAATCTATTAGTTTATTCGGCTTGATATCAGAAAGTGATTGCTTGCCAAGGGGAGCTTTTCTCGATCCTGACTGATCCAGATCATATTTTCTCATCGAGATTGACACACTCAAAAACTGTTCATCCAATAAGTCGGTGGTGTAGTATATAAATATTTCTTTTTGATTGTTACGACGCCAAAAGACCAAATAAGAAGAAGGATGAATCTTTAAACTGTCTTTTGGGTTAGTCTCACCCCCTCAATTAGTTCATGATAGATTTGTAATGGTCACTGTCCAGATGCCGATTATGAGGAGGTAAAGGTTGGCAGGATAGTCTCAGTGTGAAGGGATATCTTTTACGTTTCCAAAAGGGTATACTTCATCGCCAACAATGTAGCACCTGAATGATTTATAATCCTTGATCAGCGAAGAGAGAGGCATTCTTCTGTTCACATCTGATCCTTCATCGAGCAGAAAGAAAGAGGGTTGGACGAGGAGTTGCTTTCTTTTATAGCGGCCTGCAAGGTAGCATTTGAACTTCTCTTCCTTTGCACCATCTCTCAGGGTTATTGCGGGATGTTCATGGCCGATAATGATTGTTTTGGCCTTCTTGAGCAATGATGGCAGGGGTACTGCATCGCCATGCATCACAAGCACATCACCAATGAGAAAACTGGAAACAACACTAATGCCATATTTCCTTGCAAGAGGCAAAAGCATGATATCATGATTGCCCTTGACAACAACTATCTTTTTTACCTGAGAAAACACAAACTCCAGAAACCTTCGTGTATCCCGCCATTCCATCGATAAGACCCCTCCGAATTCATGCTTGAAGTCCCCATTGATAACAAGGGTGGTAATTGCTCCTGCCTGTGAGAATATCATCTCCAGCCGTTTCTTTTGCAGGTCAAAGAGTGTCCGGGGCAAAAGGATCCCTTTTTGCTCCATCGCCTCTTCGTAGCCAAGGTGCAGGTCTGAAATGATGAGAGCATTCTCCTTGATGATGCCAAGGTCTGCTATCTTTAGCCCATACATCTCAATCATGACAATGGAGATAACACCCTATCTCTTAAAGGTTACTACTCTGGAGAGAAACAATTTTAAAGAGAAAATGATGGGTCTGTCCTAATTTGAATATCTTATCTGGGCGTGAAGAAAATTTCCCCACGTCCACACTTTCGTTGCCTGATGTTCAAGCATTGCCGGCGTCAGCTTTTCCTCGTTCAAATGCATGAAATTCCATGCAAACTGGAACAGAAAAAGCGCACTTTCTAAACACTTTCTCCTCTTCGTGTGCGCCTTAGTTTTTCTTACAAGCCGCGCAAGCTTTCCTCGGAGGATGCTGTTGAATGATTCATTCGCGTTTGTATCAATATCGTCGAGACATGGAGTCCCAAATATTCTTCGTTTAATCGCAGGAAATATCTTTTTACCATCTTTGCTCTTGATCTTTTGTCCATAGCATAACACGTCGGTATTGTAATATTCGGGCAGAACCGACGTGTAATCATCATTACCGTCGCTATAAATGACCAGCTTGTGTTTATAGTCTGGCTGAGAAACTACGTCTTCAACTTTGTTTAACATACTGCGTAATGTATTTTTGTTCCAATTACCGACGCCAAATCCTGCTAAGAAAAGAGATTCTCTTTTTATGCAAGTGGCGACGACAGTTTCTTTTTGTCGAGGGAATTCATCTTTATCTTGCTTCGTGCGTCGCGGTTTTTTTTAACTACGGTCCATATTTCGTCAACTTCGTACGTGCTTAAACCGAGATCATGCACCAAATAATTGGTCATTTCACGTGCATGATCTCCGAGATCGTTGAGAAGCCTACTTACCGTGTCGCGATGCACGTGAACCATTCGTTCCGTCGCTCGAATTCCTCGCGTTTCTGCAAACTCTTTGCAGATTTGCTTGATTTTTCTCTCACTCAATTTCTTGTTGTAAAGTGGAGTTCCTTTTGTCTCGACAGAATATCGATGACAATGAAAGCAATAGAATCGTTGATGACCTGCAGTATTTGTTCCACGTTTTATGATATCTTTGTCTTTCTCTCGTCGATAAAACGTACAATTGTTGTTTTGACAAACATCTTTAATTTTACTCCTAGGTCGTGCCAAGAAGATCACCTCTTTGCAAAGAAAGATGATCTCCTTAATTAAGGTATTTATTCAAGGACAGACCCTTAATGTTCACGTGCTCAATTATTCGTTTCTTTTTTCAATCTACCTATTCTGATCCCCTCCAGAAAGCAAAGAGGAGGCCAAGATTATTTTATTCTGCTAATAAAATCATTGTTTTTGATAAAAAATCTCCATGGCAGATCTGTTCCCTCTTTAATGCCAACCCTGCCGGAGATTCCAATGTTGCCTTTTGGGACAGTTTTATATTGAAATAATTTTATCGGACCGGTGATGGGTGTGTCATTGAGCGATTTTGTTATGTTCAATGCATGGCACAATTTTCCTGGACCAGAACACAAGTCTTTGATATTTGATTGTCTTCTTCGCTTTTTCATGATCTCAATACCTTCCAAAGGCTCAATTGCTCTGATAAGAACAGCGCCGACATCATTTTTGTTTGTTGTCAGGTTGATACAAAAATACATCCCATATACAAAGTAGACATACCATCTTCCATGAGTCTTGAGCATGATCTCTGATCTTGGGGTGATCTTGTATGCATGTGATGCGGGATCGCGTTTATATGCTTCAGTTTCAACAATCATGCCCGAGCAGCCATTATACTCTATAACTTTTCCAAGAAGTTCTTTTGCAACGATCAGGGCATCTTGCCCGCACCAATCTAGGGAGACAGGTTTCATTTTAGGCTTTTGTGTGGACATGTTTTAATCCTTGCCACCACTCAGTTGAACTTGTCTTTTTGAGCTGCTGCATGAGCGCTTTTGCGCCTGCGGTCTTAAGAATTTTCTCAACATTCACGATCCAATCGATCGCTGCAGGATATCCTGTCTCGATGTATTCTTTTGCAGTGAATGCCTGCTCAAGCAAATCTGCATCCTTTGCAATGATTCCTTCAGGAGAGCTTTGTTCTTCTATTGCCTTCCAATAGTGCTCGATTGAGTGTCCAAGATCACCAAGCGGTTTTATCTGGTCACTGACTGCTTGTGCTTCATCAGCAGTGATATACACTTTTGCAATAGAATGGATATCCCCCATGCGGCATTCTCCAATGTCATGGAAGAGGAGCATTGTTGCCACCGCTTCTGGCTGCGCGTTCTTTTCCATTACTGCCAGGATATAGGCGATCTGTGCTGCACGAAGAGAATGTGCAGCGACCGTCTCTGGATCAGTGATTCCAGCCATGCGCCAGCCTTCATGCCTTATGGTCTTGAGCATGCCAAGCTCGAAGATGAAATTGGTGAGTTGTTTTTCCATGTGAAGATGATAGACTATTATTATTTAAAGGTGTGGGAAATGAGAGCAGAGGAAAGATAGTGAAATTTATTTGAGAATATGTTTAAACAACAGCCTTCTTCTTAGAAAACACAGCCTTCAAATGTTTGATTTCATCGAGCATCTTGAGGTAATTGTCTGCCACTTTCATGTTCTGGATGGTCTCGATCTTGTTTCTCACCGTCGAGATGAATGTGGCCATATGCTCGATTGCGAGCTCTTCACTATTGAGAAGAACAGTGGTGTTTGGTGATTCCTTTCGGACATGATTCTTAATGTCAATGGCAATCTTTACTGCCAAAACTTCCGGATCGCTAATGGAAATGATCCTGGTGTCCCTCTTCTTTTGCCCATCAAAAAAGTCGATTGCGAGCGTGACTTTCCCGTCTTTTATGTTGCAGTCAAGCACCTGCATTCCAAGAATATCCACCTTTTTTTCTGCCATTGGCAAGTCCTGGTAAATGGTAGTTTTTAAGCTTTATGGCGCTAGAATCATACAGTTCATTTTGTATGATGCTTATCATCAAGGACAGAGAGCACCTGGCCAACTTCTGATGTCTCCCTCAGATGGGGAAGGACAATCTCAACAAAGTTCTTTGCCAGGACAACGATCATCGGGCCGATGAGCAGGCCGCTGATCCCAAAGATAGCAGGTCCAAATATGTACGCAAAAAACAGCCTGCCAGAAGGTATCCTCCCGGCTCCAGAGAGGAAGGGGCGGATGATGATATCAGGTATAGTATCCAGAACAATGATTGCCAGGATGACAAAGATGAAGAGGTAGAGTGCAATTTCGCTCAGCCTGCCAAGGAGGAAGCCCTTGACAGAAAGGAAGATGATTATTGGTACCCAGACAAGCTTGATCCCGATGATCGGGATAAACGTGCCAAAAGCGCAGAGGACGCCAAGGAGGACAGGATAAGGGATGGCAAACCCTTTTGGGGCAAAGATATTGAGGATATTAAAAGTGACAATTGAGAGTACCATTGTTGCAATCGCCGTGTTGATGTTTCCAAAAAAGACAGCTTTCAGATCCTTGTCTGTCTCCCTGATGAAGCTAAAAAGGGTCTGATCATTCCTCGTTACCCTTTGCACATACGCTGAAAACTTATGGCCATCAATGAGCATGAAATAGGTGATCGCTGCCACAATGAGAGTATGGAGGAAAAAGCTCCCGATGGCACTCATGACCATGGTAAACCTTACGGCAATGTCCTGCCGGTTGAGCAGGTTCATGATGGTCTCAGATATCTTGTCGGCAGTGATGTCTAATTTTGACAGGACAGGAATGTTTCCGAGTTTTAATGCAGAGAAGGCAGAAGCGATTTCCAGAGAGCCAATCGTTATCGTGTATAACAGGATAAACAAGAGAGGGACAAGGACAGCAGAGAGGGCAATAAATGCGCTGAGCCTGGGACGCTTCCACCTCTTTGTTAGTCCATGAAAGATTGGCCTCGTGATATAATAGAGGAATATTGCATAGATAATATCATGGATAAACACAAAAGAGGTATAGACAATGATGCCCAGGATGACAATGCCTAGTCCTAGCCAGGGAATATTTTTCCATTCCACCATTTAATCCACCACCTTATTCTGATTTGCTCACGATAATGCCAATGGCCAAAAGCGCAATGCCAAACACGATCAATGCGACGTCCCAGGGCATGATTCTTGACAATAAAAAGACCACCCCCACAAGGACAAAACTCAATGCAATGATGAAGAGAAACAAGGAGAGAAGCATGCGAAAAAGCCTTTTTTGGATCTGGTTCATGAACCTTTTCAAGGCAGAATCAAGCAAGGAAAACAGATTATCTATCTTTTCCCTCATGAATATGGAGAAGACACCTTTATTCCCTTGCTTCTTTGTCTTCTCATTCTTCATAGGAACCTTAAGAGAAACTGACTATAAAAGCTTTATGGAAGGGAGCGATGTTGAAAATATCATCATCGTGGGTGAGCATCATCTTTTGTCCGGCGTTCCCACAATCATCATTTTGAAGGAAAGGGAGATCATCCATAATAGCATGTTGCATGCAAGGTCATCCGATTTTGGAGTGCAGTTTGGAGTGAAAGGTTTAGTTGAGATTGTAGGATACCATCAGGAGATCAGATTGAGCTGCTTTCTTTGACCAATGGAGACAATGCAGCAATGCCCACTTCAACAATATCATCTGTCGGCTCTTTAGTCGTAATCCTCTGTGTCCAGAGACCAGGGAGGATGACTGGCTGGAGCCACCATTTGTCTGTATGGTTTGCAGAAACCCTGAGGAGTTCATAAGATATGCTGACAATGAAGGGGAGCAGGAGGAACCGGTAGAGGAATTTTTGCCAGAAGGGAAGAGTATAGGGGACAAGCGAGAAGACAAAGATGGTGATGATCATGACAAAGATGATGAATGAAGTGCCGCATCTTGGGTGGAAACGGGAGCATTTTTTCACATTGTCCACAGTGAGCTTCTTTCCCTGCTCATTGCACGCAACGCTCATATGCTCTGCTGCGTGGTATTGAAAGACACGGTACATGTCCTTGAAGAGCGAGATGATCCAAATATAGAGCAGGAAGATGGCAAGGCGGATAATCCCATCGACAAGATTGAATGCGAAGGATCCTTTGATGATATCCTTGTTTAGGAGATACTGGGTGAGTGCTAGGGGGATGAGCTTAAAGAGGAGGATTGCAAAGACAAGGGAAAGGATTAGAGTGAGTCCAAGCTGCCAACCATCAGATTTTTGCTTTTCTTTCTTTGTTTTTTTTGGTTCTTCTTCTTCCATAGCAATATCCGCAGAATAATTGAGTGTTTTTACTCCAAGAGACATCATTTCGATAAGGTTGATGATGCCGCGGATGAAGGGAAGCTTGGCTAGCGGGTATTTTTCCCCGAGGGGGGCAAGCTTGTGGTTTTTTACAATGATCCTGCCTTTTGGATTCCGAACAGCGGTGGTGTAGTGGGACTTGCTCTTCATCATCACACCCTCGATCAAAGCCTGTCCGCCAAGAAGTTCTTTTGCCATTGATCCCTTTAATTTGAAAGCATTTTTAAATCTGTTCTTTTTGTTATGTTTGTATTGCCTCGATCGCATCCACGAAAACCAAAGATTTTTGGGCGTGATCTTGGCACTGCATGCCGCGATCGCATAACCTGGTATTGCGCTCGCCTCGAAAGCGAGTTTCCGTAAGGAATTCCCGGTTCAAATCCGGGCCGCGGCGTTGAATTTTCTGTACACAAAACCTCTGGTTTTGTCATATCCCGGTTCAAATCCGGGTCGCTGCATCAATCCTTTTGAGTAACATTTATCCTAGATACCTAACCTCATCCGGACCGACGTTGCCAACAGTGCAGCCTCTCACACCCAGACTAAATAGGTCGCGAAGATGGTATGCTGTCACATCATCGGTAAACTCCTGCACCATGCAGCCATGTGAAATGAGGTCTTTCCAAGGGTTGAGATGCAATTTTTGCCATGTTAGATCATCTAACTGTCGGTCAAAGTATGCTTCAAACATCGTCCTTGTGATTTCTGGTGATGGGAGAAAATACCATTCATGATCTGGGATTCGCGCGACAATTGTCGAGAGAGCTCTTTGGTCATCATTATCAACACGAATCTCCCGCTTGAGATCATCAGGGTCATCAGATGGATGGCCTATCAGCAGGTGGGGGAGTTCATACAAGCTTGAGACATCCCTGAGCAGGTCTGCTAAGAAGATCAGATTATTTTGTTCGCCCCACCTTGCCGCATCAAGGTCACAGATCGAGACAAGAGGCATGCTTCCCCTAAACGGCACCTGTATCTGATACCTTGGCTTCCACTCATTGTCCAGTGCGCCGAGCTTGTAGTTGAATGAGTGGGGGAAAGTCAATGTAGTTCCTGTATCATGTATCGCCCTGAGAAGATATGCAGCGCATTCAATTACACGGTGAAAAAACTGGAAAGTCACTGGGCTTTCTACCTGATAAAGCTCACGCAATTCCTGATTGTGGGGAAGGTGCAAGAGCACTTCTGGCATGCGAAGGTCATAGGGATTTGGTATAAAAGAGAGAAATCCGCCGCAGGGGATATCTTTTCCCTCATCACTAAAGCCGAATGCTGGAAATTCTACATAGCCGGCTGGAAGATCGACATGATACCCTCTTTGGCGAAATGCTGCAGTAACGGTATTTTCTCTTATGGCACGATCAAGGGTCATTGCACCAAAAGGCCTTGGAGGAGACTGTTGTACCACAATCTCGCCGGTTGGAAGAGCAAGTGGGAAATCAAAATCGCCAGACCAGCCAAGGTATCGTTCTGGTATTGGCCGCAGGAACGCTGCCATCCGAAGCCCGAGCGATCGTGCCCTCTTAAGGGTCAAAGGATCATGTGTCTTGAGTTCATGCTCATCTTTTTCTGCAAAGACAGTTGGGCAATACACACACCCTTTAGCCCGAAGGAAGATATCAGGCAAAACCTCATAGATAGCAGTTCTTTGTCCAACAATCCTGACAGGATTATTTTCCTTGAGGATAGCTGCTATATCCTCTGGCCTGATCCCAGGAGGAAGGTTTTCATCGTCGATATGACAGTGCATGGGAAAATCACCATCTATCTCTACCTCAGTAAATTGTTTAGCCATAGACAGATGAATGGGGCATCATTTTAAAGGCTTGCGCCCTGATTACGCAACCTTTAAATATCTTCAAATGAAGCATGTTTAGATGGATAAACTATCAAAAGAGGCAACAATCGCTCTTATTGCAGCAGAGAAAGCAGGAGAGCTGCTCATGCAGCAGTGGGGCAAACAAATTTCTTCCACGAAGAAGAAAGATCAGTCCCCTGTCACTGTTTATGACCATGCGTCCGAGGAAATAATAAAAAATATTCTTCACAAACAATTCCCTGCTGACAGTTTCTATGGGGAAGAGACAACGAAAGACAGAACAGCAAAAAGGGTATGGGTCATTGATCCGATTGATGGTACGTTTAATTTTATGCGAGGTTTTCCAGAGTTCTGCATCTCAATTGCGCTAATAGAACAAGGAAAAACAACCCTGGGGATCATCCTGCTTCCAGCCACCGGTGACCTTTATCACGCAAAGAGGGGAGAAGGAGCAATGCTTAACGGAAAAAAACTAAATGTCAGCAGGGTAAAAGAGCTCTCCCAGGCTTCAGCATATCCGGATGGGAGTTTCTCGAGCAAAGAGAGGAAGAAGGCAACATTGAGGATCATCAATCATTTCTGTCCCATCACCAATCATATCAGGATCCTTGGCTCCTCAGTCCTGGGGCTCACCTATCTTGCAGCAGGAAGGTTTGATCTCTACATCAGCGAAGGGGCAAAGCCTTGGGACCATGCAGCAGCCTCATTGCTCATCCAGGAAGCTGGAGGCAAGGTGACCAGCTTTGGAAAGCCAGGGTATGATCCTTTTTCCTGTGGGATTGTTGCAACAAATGGGAAATTGCACTCTTTGGTGATCAAAGAACTCGGGAAGATCTCATGAAACGAGAACAGGTTATTTTCCAGAGGCTCAAGAAGAACTACCCCATCGATAAAACCCTTTTTCTGAACTATTCCAGTCACCTTGAGTTGCTGTTCGCAACCATCCTTTCTGCTCAGTGCACCGATGCACGGGTAAATATTGTCACAAAGACATTATTCAAGAAATACGGGACGGTGGAAGAATATGCAAAAGCCAAGCAGTCTGAGCTTGAAAAGGATATCAGGAGCACCGGCTTTTACCTCAACAAGGCAAAAAATATCATTGGAGCAGCAAAGAAGATTGCCCGGGATTTTGGCGGGAAGGTGCCTTCAACAATGGAAGATTTACTGACATTGCCGGGAGTTGCCAGGAAAACAGCAAACATTGTACTCTGGAACGGCTTTGGCAAAGCTGATGGAATTGCGATCGATACCCACGCGAAACGACTGGCCTACCGGATGGGACTGAGCGCCAACACTGATCCAAACAAGGTCGAGCAAGATCTGATGGGAGTATATCCAAAAAAGCAATGGGGCTTCCTCAATCACCTGTTTGTCTTGCATGGAAGAGCGCTTTGCATGGCAAGAAAGCCAAATTGCGCAGGATGCTTTCTCAAGGATCTCTGTCCGAAAAAAGGAGTGTGACTGAGTATGACTATTTCATCTCAATCACTGCCCTGGCTCTTAGTTCATGCGCAAGGTTTGATAATGTCTGCTGGACGAGTGACTGGCGAAGGATGATCTTTATCTGCGGTTCTGCCTGCTCAAAGGTAATAGTTGAGTTGCCTTGAATAAACAGCTGCGCGTTATCATCATAAAATGCCTGTTCCATCTCAGGGGTCACGTCTAAAGAGGTAGTGTCCCGTGCAAGCTTTTCCAGAATGATAATGTCGGCATAATCTTTCTTGAGCTGGGCAAATCCTACTTCCCCTAATCGCAATTTGAGCTGGTCTACTGTCATGAGCTGCTGCTGGGCAAGATTAGTGAGCACAGAGGTGACTTCCTCATCAGTTGTAGTGATGCCTTTCTCTTTTGCATCCTGCAAAAGCAAAATCTCGAAAATGACTTGGTCTAGGACTATGGACTCGTTTACCTCCTGGCCGTATGTTTTGAAAATCTTTTCCTGAGTTGCAAGAAGCTTCTCTTTTGTGATTGGTTCGCCATTGACAAGGGCGACAACATCACGTTCTGTTGTTTGCTCCTGGGCATTTGCCGATTGTTTGGTGAAATAGTATATGCCTCCTATAACAAGGAGAACGAGCAAGATGATAAGGAGAACAATTCCTGGATTCTTTGCTGTTGGATTCTTTGCTGTTTTATGTGCAGCTGCTTTTTTTCCCTTCTCGGGGAAATGTTCCTTTGTATGAGATTCTTTTTTCATTACACTTACCCTTTTTCCTCCGATAAATTTCTCGTCATATATAAATCTGTATGTTTTGAGAGGTTTTGGGAGATACGTGTGGCTAGGATACGGGATCCTTCCCTATTTAGATGGTCGCTGTCCAGGAACAAGGAATCATTCTCGATAAAGAGGATCTGATAATCTAGGAGGATATAATGCTCATCAGCCAGCAAAGAAGAGATGTTTTCATAAAACGTGTCCATGGGAATTCCAAGGCCCAATATATTCTCAAGATATGCATGACTTAACGGAAATTTGACAAGAAAAACAGTGATATTGTTTTGGGAGGCATTATGGAAGATGGACTGAAGGGAGAGGATGGCCTGGTCATCAATAATGGTAGCACCCCCTAACTGTTCTGCAACCCTTCTTTGTGCATGTTCATCTGTCGGGCCAGGATGCTCCAAGACCGGAGGGATGACCCATTCTGAGAGCCTCCCGATGAGCGGAACATATGCATGGATACCTACAAGGTAGAGCCGAGGGTCATGATGGTCCTTTGCAAGCTTGAAAAAATTTAGGTGATCCTTCCAGTACCATTCATCAAGGAACCGTTCGTTCTTGTACGAGCTGAGGGTGTTTGGATCCAGGGGGAGAATGAGTATTTTTGGATGGAACTGATTCTGGGCAAGCAATGATGAGAAGAGGTAGGCCGTCTGCTCCATGTTCTCGCCAAGGCTGGCAAAGTTAAACGCGCCCGGCAAGTCGCCCTGCCGAAGGTCATTCATTGCATGGGAGTCGCCTAGGATAAGTAGAGAAATGTTTTGTTTCTGCTCTGCAAATACTTTCCTGTTCCTCATCAGGTAGCTATGTTCCAGATGGGTGTGGATAAACATGTAGTTGCTTAGAAGAAAAAGAAGCAGCAGGATGATGAGTATAAAAAAGCCTTTCTTTCCCATGCCCCTGTTTTGGGGCATAGTTATCTTAACTCTTTTGTTTTAACTCTTTCGCATTGATGATGTCAGCCTTTCCGGCCCATGCCCTTCTTGCAATGCCCACCCCAAATCTCATAAATTCCAGGCTGTCAGGGTAATGCGCATCTGTGTTAATCGATACTCTGCAGCCCTGCTCGATTGCTGCCTTGGCAAGTGGGCTGGCAAGGTCCATGCGCTTTGATTGTGAGTTTATCTCCAGGGCGATATTATGCTGTTTTGCTGCCAAGACCACTTCATCAAAGTCAACCTCATAAGGCTTTCTCTCTCCAATCATCCCGCCTGTTGGATGGCCAAGGACGAGAATGTTCTCATGTTCCATCGCATCACAGATCCTCTTTGTCATCTCCTGTTTTCCCATCTTGAAATTGGTGTGGACAGAGATGATTGCATAGTCTAAGGATCTGAGAACTGCTGGAGGAATATCTAAGGAACCATCTTTGTTGATATTCACTTCTGCCCCCTTTACTATTTTTATCTTGGGATGTTTTTTTTGTACTGCATTTATCTCTTTCCATTGTTTTTTGATTCGTTGTTCATCCATCGCGTTCGCGATGCGAAGATGGCCAAAATGGTCAGAGATGCCGATGAATGAATATCCTAAAGATTCGGCTTTTTTTATCATTTCTTCAATGGATGCCCTGCCATCGGAGTAGATGGTATGGGTGTGGAAATCCCCTTTGATATCTTTTAGTTTGACAAGTGGGGGGATGCTGCCTTTTTCTGCCAGCTGGATCTCTCCGAGGTTTTCCCGCATCTCCGGAGGGATAAATGCCATGCCAAGTTTTTTGTAGATCGAATCTTCAGTTCCTCCAGCAATTCTCTTGTTTCTTTTGAACAATCCATACTCATTGAGCTTGTAGCCTTTTTTTATCGCTTTGTTCCTGAGGGCGATATTATGGCTCTTTGAGCCGGTGAAGTATTGCAGCGCAGCACCGAATTCTTCTCTTTTAACGATCCGAAGGTCCACCTGCATGCCAGAGGTAAGGATGACAGAACATTTCTTTTCACCCTTTCCAAGGAGAGCTTTTGGCGCGGCGATGGTGAGGAATGCTTCGACGGCTCGTTTTGGATTATCTGAGGCAGCCAACAGGTCTATGTCGCCGATCGTTTCTTTGCTTCTTCTCAATGAACCTGCAATCTCTGCAGTATGCACTCTTTTTGATGCAAGAAGCTGATCCTTGAGTGATTCTGCCAAGGGAAGCGCAAAGCCAAGTGATATCCTGTTTTCTGTCTTCTGAAGGAAAGTGATGCCTTCAAGGATAGTGTTTTCTGTCTTTTCGCCAAAGCCTTCGATGTTCCGTATTTTCTTTTGTTCTGCTGCTTTTTTGAGGTCTTCGATGTTTTTGATGTTCAATGTTTTATAGAGGATCTTTACTTTCTTTGGTCCGAGCCCCCCAACGGATAATAATGCATCTGCATCTATTGGAAGCTCTTTTTTAAGTTTTTTTAAGTAAGCGCTCTTGCCTTTTTCCAGGTATTCTGCAATCTTTTTTGCGATCCCTTCGCCAACACTGGGAATATCCTCAAGCTTTCCTGCTTTCCAGATATCTTCGATTGGTTCGGCTAAGGTTTCTATTACCAGAGCAGCTCTCTGGTATGCTCTTGGCTTGAAAGGTACATCAGTGATCTCAAGGTATTCAGCGATTTCCCGAAGAAGGTCGGCTACCTCTTGGTTCTTCATAAGGAGCCCTAAATTTTTAGAGTTGAAAAATGTTGTGGAGAAATAGGGTTTGTAGAAAATAGTGGTAAGCATTATCTTCCGAGGTTCTCTGCAGGTGTTCTTTCCCCCATCCTTGATTCTGATAATTAGGGACAGATCTCAAGATGTTGACGAAGTGCATCTTTGCCATTCTTAAGAATCGTTTCACTGCTGAGACGAGGCATATCATCAAAACTGGGGAACGATATTTAAAGGTTTGTTCACCATAAACCATATCTTTGAACACAGAAAAATTAAAAAGGGGTCAGGATGGAGGGGGAATATGTCATATACCACTGATGAAGAGGCTGTCTTAAATTATTTCTTCACCAACCTGGATAAACCGGTGTTTCTGGCAAGGAATTTCCATCCGGAAGTGTGGGCCTTGATGCAAGCTAGATACTCGCGAAGTTCAAAGGGTATGCGGGAGAGCTTCTTAGAGCTTCTGCATGAAGATGAAGAGAATTTTCAGCAGCTCTCAACTTTCATTAAAGGCAGCAAGGCAGGGGCGCAGATGGATCATGCCATCAATAAGGCAATCACTTTTATGGACAAGTGGGTGCTCGGGTATGGCCATGCATCAGTTGCAGAAGGGGCAATTGTGGGTATTGGCATTGAGGGTGTGAGCATCTTAGCAACGAAGATCATTGAGGATAATCGGCTGGCATCATATATTGAGAAATCCACCCGGTATGTGAGCTTTGGGCGTGATAGTTTCCTTATCCCTGCAGCATTAAAAGAGTCTTCTTATGGCGGAGAAGTGGAGAGATATATTGATGAGCTCTTCCAATCCTATAAGGATTTCCATGATCCTGTCTTGGCGTATGTAAAAAAGGTTGTGCCATTGCAGGAGGGGATGAATGAAAAAGCATGGGAGCGAAGCTGCGGCGCCAGAAGGTTTGATGCGATACGTTACCTCCTCCCTACTTGCACGAAAACGAGCCTTGGATGGACGCTCAATGCAAGGCAGCTTGCTCATGCCATCTCAAAAATGCTATCTTATCCTCTTGAAGAGGCTCGGGAAATTGGTGAGATGATCAGGGCAGAAGGGAAAAAAGTGCTGCCATCGCTCCTCAAATACGCAGAAAAGAATGAGTATTTTAGCGGGACTGAGCAAAAGATGAGGATTACAGCAGAGATCTATCAACAGCCAAGGAGCACGGATGCAGTAGTGCTCGTCGAAGCATCATCTGATGCGGATAATCGATTGATTGCATCTATCCTGTATAGGTATTCGAGCATCCCTTATGATGACCTAAAAGAGCATGTCAAACAGCTAACTGTCTCTGAAAAGAGGGAAATACTTGATGAGTACACAAAAAAGCGAGGAACGTTTGACTCACTGCTTCGGGAGTTTGAGCATGTCACCGTCACGTTTGATGTGTTGATGGATTATGGCGCATTTAGGGATATCCAGAGGCATCGGATCTGCACAATGACCCACCAACTCCTTGATTCTTCCAATGGCTATGACATCCCGGATGATATCCTGAAGGCAAGCCTCGATGTACGAAGCACATATGTGAAGCTGATGGAAAAAGGGGAGATACTCCACAAGAAACTCTCCGCAATCGACCCGTATGCTGCGCAGTATATCCTCCCTTTAGCGTACAAGAAACGAACGCTCATCACAATGAACCTTCGGGAAGCCTTCCATTTTATCAAGATCAGATCAACCCCTCAAGGGCATATCTCATATAGGAGCATCGCAAAACAGATGTTTGATCTTCTTCGGGAGAGGCATCCCCTTATCACAGCATGCTTTATTTGTGAGATGAAAGATGATGAGCTTGGGCGATTGGCTCAGGAGACTAAGTATGAGGAGAGGGCAGGAAAGTTATAGGCGGTCCAAAAAAGGTTCAGGTGGTAAGGATAGTCGCCAATTTCAACACAACACATTTAAACATCATTTTCTTTTAAGGTGATATGCCAGCATATACCAAGAGGGGCAATATGGTCATTGTCCGCCTGGATCCTGGAGAAGAGATCATTGCAGAACTAAAAAATGTCTGCATGAAAGAAAAAGTTATCCTTGGCACTGTGCAAGGGATAGGCTCGACTAATAAGGTGACCATTGGATCCTTCTCAACTGCAACAAAGGAATACCACAAGAAAACGTTCACTGAAGATCATGAAATCGTGTCATTGATGGGAAATATCACCACAATGAATGATGAAGTGTATCTTCATCTTCATATCACGTTAGGAGACAAGGGATATAATACATGGTCTGGGCACCTGGATGGGGCAGTGGTTTCTGGGACGGCTGAGATAATCATTACGCTGATTGATGGAAAGATCGGCCGGTATAAAGATGAGAAGGTCGGATTGAACCTTCTTAGGATAGGTAATGCTCATGAGTGAACTCGCCCAGAAGAAATGCGTCCCCTGCATGGGGGGAGTGCCTCCATTGAGTCCGGAAAGGATAAAACCATTGCTAGCTCAGCTCAAAGGGTGGGCACTTATCGAAGACCACCATCTTGAGAAGGAATATGTGTTTCCTGCGTTTCGGGATGCTCTGGCATTCACTGTGAAGATTGGAGCTTTGGCAGAAGCTGAAGGGCATCATCCAGTAATACTCCTCGACTTCAAGAAGGTCATATTGACCCTCTGGACGCATAAGATCAATGGATTGACAGAGAGTGATTTTGTGTTTGCAGCGAAAGTGGATCAACTATAAAATATTCTAAAATACAAAACATAAATCTTTATAAATTCTCTACCTAGGAAAAACTAAGGGTGGAAAAGAGATGGAACATCTGAAGAAGACAGATATTGAGATATTTACCGGGATTAACAGCGAGATTGCCCGGCAGCAAAATGTCATTGAGCTCATCGCATCGGAAAACATTGTGAGCAGGGCTGTCCTTGAAGCGATGGGCACCCCATTGACCAACAAATATTCAGAGGGAATGCCGTTCAAGAGATATTATGGAGGCAATGATTATATTGATTATTGCGAAGATTTGGCAGTAAAACGGGCAAAGGAACTGTTTGGTGCAGAGCATGTCAATGTCCAGCCGCATGCAGGATCACAGGCAAACATGGAGGCATATTTTGCATTATTAGAGCTCAAAGATAAGATCCTTGGGATGGCCCTGGATCATGGCGGGCACCTCACGCATGGCAGCCACGTGAATTTTTCTGGAAAGTTCTATACTTTTTCTTCATACGGCGTCGATAAGGAGACAGAGATGATAGACCTAGACAACGTTCGGGAGATTGCTCAAAAAGAGCAGCCAAGACTCATCCTTGCAGGGGCATCAGCATATCCTCGTTCAATTAATTTCAAAGCGTTCAAGGGCATTGCTGATGATGTTGGCGCATTATTCATGGTGGACATGGCGCATATTGCAGGACTCATTGCAGCAAAGCTCCACCCAGATCCAGTGCCCTATGCAGATGTTGTCACCACAACAACCCATAAAACGTTAAGAGGGCCAAGAGGCGCGATGATCCTGTGCAAGGAAGCACATGCAAAAGCAATAGACAAAGCGGTATTTCCGGGAATGCAAGGCGGCCCCTTAGACCATGTGATTGCCGCAAAAGCGGTCGCATTCAAGGAAGCATTAGAGCCATCATTTGCCATCTACCAAAAACAAGTTATCAGTAATGCGCAAGCATTAGCAGAAACCCTGATGGATGAGGGTTTTAGGCTTGTCTCCGGAGGGACAGACAACCACCTCATACTCGTTGATCTGACAAACAAGAACATCACGGGCAAAGAGGCAGAAATTGCCCTTGATGTGGCAGGGATTTGCTGCAACAAGAATATGATCCCGTATGATACAAGGTCACCTTTCAACCCTTCAGGGATCAGGCTGGGAACGCCTGCGATCACGACAAGAGGGTTTAGAGAAGAGGACGCAAAACAGGTTGGAGAGTGGATCAGCAAGGTCATCTCAGATCCGTCAAATGAAACTCTTAAAAAGCAGATCAACAGGGATGTCCAAGAGCTTTGCTCAGCGCATCGCATCTATGCAGGACTAACTCCCCAATGATACTCTGGTGAAGATGGGAAAAAAAAAGGAACTCGAAAAAGTAAGATCTCACCTTCTCAATTCGCTAACATGCCCTCTTCGTGATGCTGCAACAAACCTTGTCTTTGGCAAAGGAAATCCTGAGGCAAGTATCTTATTCATTGGTGAAGCGCCAGGAGAACAAGAGGATAAGGAAGGCTATCCGTTTGTTGGCGCGGCGGGAAAACAGCTGGATAAGCTTCTTCGCCAGATTGGCCTTACCTTGGATGATGTCTATATCGCAAATATCCTCAAATACCGGCCGCCAAACAACAGGAACCCAACAGATGAAGAAATAGCAAGGCATACCCCTTACCTTATTGAGCAGATCAAAGTCATACAGCCTGAAGTGATTTGCACTCTTGGCAATTTCTCGACAAAATTTGTCCTTGCAGGATTTAAGGTTGAAGGGATGAAGAAGATCGGAGGGATCAGCTTCCTGCATGGAAAACCGGTAGAGATGAATGTTGAGGGATTTTCATTCAAAGCTTTCCCATTGTATCATCCGGCAGCATGCCTCTACAAGCCCACGCTGCGAGAAGAGCTAGAGAAGGATTTTGTGACACTGCAAAAAGTGCTCTGCCTCGAGCAAAAGGAGGCAAAAAAAGGGCTCGAGCAATGGATAAGCTTATAGGGCATAATCATGGAAAAATCATCTTCCAAAGTGAGTATCAACAGTCCACCGGGTTTCCTCTGAGAAAGACACGAGCCACCTTTGTAGAGAGTAAATGGTGATCAACCTCTAATTCAACAAGGTCAGCCACATGACCAAGAGCAATCTTTCCAAAATTTCCCAGGCCATACACATCAACAGGATTTGAGCACAGTGCCCTGAGCGCATAATCCATTGCTTCTTCGAATGATAATGGCTGCTCAAACATCGGTTCTCTTTGACCCCTCCGATAGACTCCTGGAAGATCCTCATATGTTGGCCTCATGACCATACGGAGGAATGTTGGTAATAAGTGGTCCATGGTCGTTGCCCTGCTGCCGCATAATGCAACGCCTTCTTTTCCTGCAACCCAGATGGCTTCAGGATTCTCTGGATCTACAGCAGCATCAACCCCTGCAACCTTAAACCTCGTGATGGGTGAGGGTTCACTCAAACCGATGTTATCAGTCACCCCGAGATAATGATTGGGACCAAACAGGTCAAAGAACCGCAAGGATTCTTGTGGATGAAGATGCTGGCCATCAAGGATATTCTCAGCAAAAACCGGGAGGCCAAGATGCAGGGCAGTGGACACTGCTTCCATGACACTCGCATTTACTGGTTTGTTTCCCGACCCATTTGGGCCATTGCCAAGATGGACAAAAACCACTTTTCCCTGTTTACTGGCATCTGCGACGCGCAGGATATACTGCATCACCGAGTCATGTGAGGCTCCAGAATGGGCGATTGCTGGAATTGCATCATGATACCTGATGATGTGTTCTGCAGCCATCATTGCACTCTCACCCCATCTGGGATCAAGGGCGATCTTCTTTATGATAGGAGAGTCTCTTTTGTTAAGAAGGTCATGGATGACTTCAGGTGTTGGCTCTTGCATAAACTCAGGATTCTGTGCACCGGTAAATGATCTATCAGGATAAAGAAATGATCCTTCAATATCAATGCCAAAGAGCCGGGCATGAGAAACTGGATCGCCTGAATTATCTGAATTATATAAGCCATTAGCTGCCTCTAAAAGTTCATCAAGATGCTGCGTTGCAAGAGAGGTGAGGAACATCCCTGTTGTCCCATGCTGAAGATGTGCCCTGAGAATCTTTCTGAGCATCTGATCTAGCGGCTCTGATCCTAAAGAATATTCACCATTCTGCCCAGTGCAATGGCCTTCAGTGCAATTATAAAACTCCCCGCCCCCATGGCAATGAGTATCAACCGCCCCTGGAACAATAATGCGATCCGGGTTGAAATCTCGGAGGTAACCCTGATTCGCATGAGGCTTTTTTAATTCAATACCCTCAATTACTCCTTGATCTCCAACAACTATGTCCCCATACCCTAATTGATGCTTTCCATTGGCATAATGAAACATCCATGCATCAGAAATAACAGTTCTTGCCATGAATTAGAAAAGAAGTTTCTGTTTTAAGAGTTTATCCTTATTAAGATATACCTATTAGGATATAACCTTGATACCTTGATTAGCAAATAAATTTATGCTCCCCACTCCCTTATATTCCATTCATTATAGCATATCTCTTTAATTTCAAAACTTTAATATAGTGGTACTTCTTAGCAATTGATATATGAGGTGATCTATATGTGGAATCT
>Ga0208373_1002542_pt1 | contig 19903 bp, 19 predicted proteins | sample RifOxyC2_FD_184036 | JGI IMG/M metagenome (GOLD analysis project Ga0208373, IMG submission 184036) | Soil microbial communities from Rifle, Colorado - Rifle Oxygen_injection C2 (SPAdes) | ecosystem: Environmental > Terrestrial > Deep subsurface > Rock core/Sediment | place: Rifle, Colorado... | reverse complement strand
AACTAAAAAAAATAGAAAGATTATTAAATCAATTAAAAAAAGCTTCAATGACTTTTTTTCAAATCGTTCCAATTAATAAAGATGGATCTATTGATAAAAGACTGGAAAAACAACTTAACGACCCAGTTCAACCGATTGAAGACGCTTATACTTTGATGGTTTTGACTAAACAGGACATGGCTGAAGATTTACGAACAGTCAAATATGCAACGATTATGTCTATTCCAACGATTGGTCTAATTTCTTTAATTTTAGGTGGAGATAATAATACAAATCAAACTTTAAAATTAATTTCTGCTAGGTCGATTGCCCCAATCCTTGCCGATGCAATTACTTATTGGGCAGAAGTATCCCCATTTATTAATAGAAACAAAAGTTTTAAAGAAAAGACTCAAGATTTTATTTCAATATTAGTTTCTAACTATAAAACATCATTGCTTTTAACTTTATTTGGTACTCCTGCAGGGCAGTTAGCCATCAATCAGCTTATAGTTTCTGGAAACAATATTGGAGCCGGTTTTGTTTATGGAGCCACTCCTCTAATTCCTGCTATTACCACAACCGCTCAAAGTGTTATTAAAGAACATAAATCAACTACCACTGACCTTAAAGAATTAGATGTAAATGGTTTTGCTAATATGTCTAAGCAAAAACTCTGGTTAGAGTCTATTTTAAAAACCGTTAAACATCCGGCCAGATTGGGATTACTCGTCGCTGGTCTGATAGGTGTATTTGAGGGTATATTGATTGGAAAGGCGGAACTTTTGTCTAATCCAATAGCGCTAACATTTGTTGGTGAATTAAACGAAGCATTGTTAACAGCTTTATGGCTTTTTTCCTACGATAAAATCCAGCAGCTAAAATATAAACGACAACTAAAAAAATTAGTAAACCAATAATAGTTTTTTTAAAACAATATTTATCTCGTCACCTGGAAACCTCTAACTTGCTCTAAGAGTTTTTTAGCCGTCTCATTTTCTTGAAAATGGCGTCTTACCGGTTCGATTAGCTGATCTAAGTATTTGATCAAAACCGCTTTTAAATCCATCGGGTGAATTTCTTTATTTGCAAACTTTGTTTCGAGATCTTGAAAAGATTTCAGGATGACAAGTCCGCCAAACTTCTCTGGTCTCTCAATTTTTACTTCATTAATTCCTAATTTTTCCAGTGATTCAAAAATAATATATTTATAATATTCCAAAATCGGATTTTCCTTAATATCCCCTTCCAAACAATAAGCTTTATTAATTTTTCTTTTGACATCCTCCGTCGTATCGGTCATAAATATTGCATTATCAGGATTTGATTTGGACATTTTATTTTTAACCGTTCTGGTAGCTCTGTCACTATCGGCTGATGGAGGTTTCCCTAACCCCATTAGCATATGATGAGAAACAACTACCGGCTTCCAAAAACCTAACATGGGGCCAATTTCTCGGGCTAACATATTTACTTTTCGCTGATCCATACCAAGTTGCGTGATCTTTGCCCCTAATTTAAAAATATCAGCGATCTGCATACATGGATACATTATTTGAGCTGCAGTTAATTGTTCCGCCGAATCTTCCCTCCCCATAAATTCAGCCGTCCGAATAAATCGAGCAAGTTTATTTGTCATTCCGACACGAATGACCAACTGCCAATAATCGGAGTCCCTGACCATATCCGAGGCCCATAAAAACTCAACTTTATCCAAATTCATCCCAGACGCCCGCCAGACCTCAATAAAATATTTTCCAGTCGTCTTGATTTTTTCTAAATCCCCACCCATTTTATTATTAGTCAAAGCATGCCAGTCGGCCACCCACATTCGAAATTTAACGCCGGCTTTGATCATTTTATTAACATTAATAGCCCGAACGATTCCCTGAGCTATATGGATCTGGCCGGAAGGCTCAAATCCATCATAGGCAATCAGCTCCTCCCCGCTTTCCAGAAGTTTTTTTAATTCCTCTTCCTGAATAATCTCTTCCCCAACTTCCTTTATTAATTTCAAACGGTCTTCAATTTTCATATGTTTTATTATATATATTTTTTAAACTAATAATGTGTCATTCCCGCGAAGGCGGGAATCCAGAATAAACAGGACTGGATCCCCGACTAGATCGGGGATGACAAAACAAATTATCGACTAACTAAAAAAAATGTTGTTAAATTATTTTCGCTATCCTGCAAATTTTCATCAATGATGTCAAGTTCATAAATTTCTGATAATATTATTGGGCCCAAAATAGCTGTGTTTTTGTCAATGTTATTTTTTGCCAAAGCTTCAGCACATCTTGCTGTATCAAGCAAATCTCTCTGACCACTTACTTGTTTTAAATTTGGATGTTTTTTTTTCAAATTATCGTTACACTGACGGAAATTTTGTGAATGAGCCATAATTGTTTTTATTTCGCCAACTGAAACATCCTTCCGCTTCATTAAAAAATGACGGATTAATATCTGAAATTCTTCAACTATTTTGAATTTATATTTTGCCATCGCGTGAGTTGATTCCTCAACCACTCCTCCAACGGCATTTTGAATGGCAAATAAACCAAAATCAATATTACCCTCGTGTAAATTTTTCAAAACTTTTTCACTGGTAAATAAGTATTTAACTTGGAATTTCTTTATTCCATGTTTTTTAACATAAAAAAGGATCGCTTCTTCGTTAAAACTGCCCTTTCCTCCTTGAATTCCAAAAATAATTTTTTTTCTATTTATTCTTTTTGGCAATAGCTGGTTGTACAACAGGTCAAACCCTCGTCCTAATTTTATTCTCATCGCTTTTGTGTAAGGATTGAAGTTTTGCAGATCATTGAACAACTGCCAGGTATCATTACAGGTTTGCTCGATCACTTCCTGAAGTTTTTTTGCTCCAAAACTATCAATTTCAGTCGGTTTCAATTCAAACTTTTTCAACAGACGGCCGATAAAATGAGTCACACCTTGTGAATTCGCTGCTAATCGATCATGTTTTTGGGCTGACATTTCAATTACTTTGAGACCTTTTTTTGCAAAAAAATCTTTCCATAAGTTACAGTTTTCTTCGTCTGTTTTAAATTTATCCATAATTATCGGTAAACCCTTGAAGCCATTTTTACTGCTATCAGGCCCAAACATCGGGTGGGTCAGCAGCGCCTGTGTTTTAAGACCTTTTAAATGCTTTTCAAAAACTTTTTTTGGATGCATTTTAACCGATAAAACATCAATCAAAAGATGGCTATCTTTGAAATGTCTTTTATGATTTTTTATGACCGATTCAAATGCTGAAATCGGCACGGCAAAAAAAATCACTTCATTTTCATAAATTTTTTTAAAATCGTTTACTGTTTTGGAATTTTTACTATCAAAAATAGACACAGAAAAATCGTCCTTCAATAATTTTAAAAGGACCTGTCCAAATCTTCCATTGCCAATAATTGCCACTTTTTTCATAATGACTTTTCAATTCTTAACGCTTCTTTATGGATAATTTCCCAAATTTTTTTGATATAGCCTTTCTTTGACTTAATTATCTTTTGCCAACGTGATTTATCAAGGATTGGTATATTGTTTTTCATTTTTAACTGTCCAACCGTTTTTACCACTTTCATTCTTTTGGCCAATAAACTAACAATCTGCTCATCAATTTCATCAATTTGTTTTCGTAATTCTTCCAGTTTAGTTCCCATAATATAGTAAAAGCGAGGCGCAGGTATTTTTCGATAATCGCCAGGGGCCCCCATGGGGGTGTGGCGGTCGAAAAATATCGAGCCGAGCTTTTGAATTTACATATTTTGTGCTTTATGCCTTAAATAATGATCCATAATCGTCAGGGCTGCCATTGCTTCAACTATTGGCACTGCACGAGGTAAAACACATGGATCGTGACGTCCAGTTGCTTCTAATTTTACTTCTTGACCTCTTAAATTAACTGTCCTTTGTTCTTTTCTAATTGTTGAAACCGGTTTAAAAGCAACCCGGAAAAAAATATTTTCACCGTTGGAAATTCCTCCTTGAATGCCTCCGGAAAAGTTAGTTTTAGTTCTGATTTTACCACTCTCACTGGTTATGAAGGAGTCGTTATGCTGACTCCCCTTCATTTTTACCCCCTCAAATCCCGATCCAATTTCAAACCCCTTGACAGCCGGTATTGAAAGCATTGCTTTTCCCAAATCAGCTGATAATTTATCAAAAACCGGCTCACCTAAACCGATTGGGACATTTTTTATTTCTCCTCTGATAACTCCACCGATTGAATCGCCTTCATCCCTGACTTTTTCAATTAATTCGATCATTTTTTCGGTAATTTTTTTATCTTTAGTTTTTATCTCTCCTACTTGTTCAACAAAAGCCAAAAATTCAATTCCTAATTTTTCTTTGAGAAATTTTTTGGCGATCGCTCCGGCGGCCACACGTGCTAATGTCTCTCTGGCCGAAGCCCGTCCTGATCCTCTCCAATCACGGATTCCAAATTTTTTTTGAAAGGTAAAATCGGCATGACTGGGTCTAAATAGAGTTTTTAAAATCTTGTAGTCTTCAGGTCGGGCATCTGTATTTTTTGCCATCATCATAATCGGTGTACCGGTAGTTCTTCCTTCAAACACACCCGAAAAAATCTCGATTTTATCTTCTTCCTTTCGTGGACTGGTGATCTTGCTTTGCCCAGGCTTTCTTCGATCCAGATCCTTTTGGATATCTTCTGTTGAAATTTTTAATCCCGGAGGACAACCATCAATCACACAACCAACTGCCCCCCCGTGGGACTCACCAAAAGTTGTTACTCTGAATAGATGTCCGAAAGTATTTCCTGCCATATTTATTAGGTTATTAATTTATAAATATTTTTTAATTTAGTAATGTCTATTTGACCTTGCTCTGATAATCCATATTTAGTTTTTGCAAATGTTAAAAAGGAACCAAATAATGGACCAAATATTCTGGTTACTCTTCCTTTTTTACCCATTCCAACTATAATTATTTTTTCATCCACCTTTTTATTTAAAAGCGTTTTGAATAAATTGCCTACATCCTGTTTATTGTTAACCATCGTCGCAATTTTTATTATTTCCTGCTTGAATTCTCTTATTTTGTTTAAAATTTCTTCCAATTTATTAACGTCTGGTGTTTTTTTAAAGTCATGAAAAGATATAATAATATTGCTCTTTATTTTTTTCGGTAAATTAAAATCTTTAATTAACGATAAATCAATATCTATAAAATCAAATCCTAAATTTAAAGCCTTCAAAATAATTTCTTTTTTTCTACTGGTTAAAATCACTTCTTTTACCGTTTTTTTTCTAATTAATTGTAAATTTTTTTCACTCAAATTTCTTATATTATCTACTTTTAATTCAACCATTTCAGAAATCTCCTGAATTTGTTCAAGATTTTTTAAAAATTCATTTAGAGTCTTTCCAATAACTGGTGTACAAATTTTAATTTTTTTCATATAAAAACCTCCTCATTGTTTCTTCAGGCGCCTTCCGACCGGTAAATATTTCAAACTGAGCCGTGCCTTGATTTAATAGCATTTCAATTCCGTGAATTACTTTTGCTCCTCTTTTTTTCGCTTCTTTTAACAATTTCGTCTCAAAAGGAACATAAACAACGTCAAAAACAATTTGTTTATTAGTAATAAATTCAGCTGGAATTGGCATATTATTTTCCAGTGGTTTCATCCCAACAGAAGTCGTATTAATAATAATGTCAAAATCTTTTATCTCAGATTTTATTTTTAAATCAGTCACCTCACAACCAAATTCTTTGGCTAATTTTATGGCCGTTTCATTTGTCCGGTTAAATATTTTTACTTTTGCTTGTCTTTTTAACAATCCAAATGCTACCGCTCGGGCAGCCCCGCCAGCTCCCAACACCAAAGTTTTTTTACAAAATAAGGTTGTAATTTTTTCCAGGGGGATAACTGCCCCCAGCCAATCGGTATTAAAACCAACTAATTTTCCGTTTTGATTTAAAACAGTATTAACCGCCCCGATTTTTCTGGCCGTTTCATCAATTTCATCTAAAAATTTCATCACAACAACCTTATGTGGGATAGTACAAGATAGACCATGGATTCCCATTTTTTTCATTGTTTGAACGGCTAATTCCACGTTTTCAACCTTTACCTGTGCTCCAAGAAAAACGAACTGGTCATCTATCCCCAGAGCTTCATATCCGGCGTTATGCATGGCAGGAGACAGCGAATGTGCAACCGGATCGCCGATGATCAAACAAATTTTAGTTTTGGCTGATAATTTCATTGGTTATCCTTTCTACCGACTTACCATCGGTGTTAACTATTAAATCTGCATATTCTGCGTATAATTTCTGCCTGAAAATAAATAGCTTTTCTGCTGATAGTTTATTTTTGAACAAGGGTCGGTCTTTAACATTTTTCAGCCTTTTTTCTATTTCCGTAAAGCTTGTTTTCAAAAAAATTATTTTCCCTTTATTTTTTAGGAAATCGATGTTGATTTTATTCATCACCACTCCCCCTCCCGATGAAATAATACATCTGCTTCTGTTCGTTAAGCTCTTTGACGCTTTAATTTCTAACTCCCTGAATCGCGCTTCCCCGTTTTCATTAAATATCTGACTAATGCTTTTTCCTGATCTTTTTACGATCAGATCATCCATTTCAATTACTTCAAGATCTAACTTTTTTGCCAAAATATTTGCGACCGTTGTTTTTCCGCTTCCCATGAAGCCGATTAAAATTATTTTCATATTTGTCTCCACTTATTCCAAAAATCTGGAAAAGACTTTTTTACCACTTCCGGATTTTTAATTATTAATTTTGGAATTTTCGCTTTAGCAACGGCAAAAGCCATTGCCATTCGGTGATCTTCATAGGTTTCTATGGTTGCTTTTTGCGGACTTCCTCCTGCAACTTCTATTGAATCATCCGAAATCTCGCTTTTTATTCTCATTTTTCCTAATTCTTTTTTTAATGCCAGTAATCGATCGGTTTCTTTAAATTTTAAAGTGGCAAGGCCCGTAATTTTTGTTTTTCCTTTGGCAAATGCTGATACAACCGCTAGGGTTTGGGCTGTATCAGGGATATCAATCATGTTTACATTGGTACCTCTTAATGCTTTTGGGCCTTTTACTTCGATCCACTTTTCCTTAATATTTCTTCTAACTTGGCAACCTATTTTTTCCAAAATATCAACAAACCTTATATCCCCTTGAGACGATTTAGGATTAATATTTTTTACTTTAATTCTTTTTCCGGTTATGGCGGCCATTGCCCAAAAGTATGACGCCCCCGAAGCATCTCCTTCGACTTCATAAACAATTGGTCTCAGTTCCTGATTTTTTTCTACAATAAATTTTCTGTATTGATTATTGATCACTTTTACTCCGAATTTATTTAATAAATCTATTGTCATATCAACATACGATCTTGAAACTAACCTATCGATAACACGAATCACCAGTCCTTTTTTCAATACCGGAGCAATCATCAACAAAGAACTTATAAACTGGCTGCTGATATTCCCTTTTATCGATATTTTTCCTGTCCTAATTTTTCTTAATGCCTCGTCAAGCTCTTTTATTGGTCTTTCTCTCATCCTTTTTGATTTGTTAATAATTACTTTCCCCGGGACAAGAGTGATCAATGCTGTTAAAAACCTTGCTACTGTTCCAGCATTACCGGCATTAATCAAACCACTGAATTTTGAAAAAATCCCTCCATTTCCGGTAATCTGCAGCTCATCTTTATTTTTTTTAATTTTGACACCCAATTTTTTCAATGCCCTAACCATTATCTGACTATCAAGACCGTTTGAAAAATTACTAATTTTTGAAATTCCACTAGACAAAGACGCCATAATAATGGCTCGATTTGTCAGGCTTTTCGATCCTGGAATTGTTATTTCTATAGTTTTCATATTATTATTGACTTAATTGCTTTAACTACTAAATCATCGGGGACTTCTACATTAATCAAAACTTTTCCGATTCTTTGCGGTAAGCTCCAGTTAATTTTTCCCGATAAATTTTTTTTGTCAGACAAAATAATCTTTAAAATGTCTTCTTTTTTAATATTTCTGATTTTTGTCGGCAACCCAGCGTCTATAATTGCTTTTTCAATTAATTCTGCCACCGTACAACCTCGGAGGTTGTGTGTCGGTCGGCAGAGACAGGCTAAATTACTTTCGGCGACCATCCCGATTGCCACTGCTTCTCCGTGTAATAGCGACTTATTTGTTTTCCAACTTAATGACTCAACCGCATGCCCGATCGTATGGCCAAAATTTAATACTTTACGCAATCCGGTAGTTTCTTTTGGATCTTTTTTGACAATATTTGATTTAATTTTTATTGATTGTTTTATTATTTCAATCAATTCTTGTTCATTAAATTCTTCTGGTTTTTTTGAGGTCACTAAATTAAAATGTTCACGTCCGGAAATAACTCCGTGTTTAATAATCTCTCCAAAAGCCGATACTAATTCCCGTTTTGGTAAAGTTTTTAAAGTCTGGACATCAATGACTACCCCAATAGGATTTTTAAAAACACCGATAGCATTTTTAATTTCTTCAAAATCGATACCGGTCTTTCCACCAACAGAAGCATCAACCTGGGCTAAAAGCGTCGTTGGTATATTCAAAAAATTTATTCCTCTCATAAAAGTAGAGGCAGCAAATCCGCCTATATCACAAACCACCCCTCCACCCAAATTAATCAGCAACGATTGACGGTCAAGTCCCAGCTCAAACATTTTTTTCCAAATATTTTTGACTGTTTCAATATTTTTCTCTTTTTCACCGGCCGGAATCGTGATTATTACTGGCTCTCTATTTAAAGATTTTTTTATTTGACTAATTTGACTGATAAGACTAATTTGAATATTCTCGTCAGTTAAGACGGCTATTTTTGAAAATTGGTCAAAATTAAACAGACTGTTTAATTTTCCAAGTAAATTATTTCCGATTATTATTTTTTTCATATTTTCAATAATTTATCTAATTCTTCAAATGTTAATTGCTGCTTTGCATCAGATTGAGCGTCAATAGGCTTTGGATGAACTTCCACCATCATCCCATCAAAATCAAAATCGGCCGATTGTTTGGCAACTTTAAATACATTTTCAACACTACCTCCGATATGAGAAGGGTCGATCAACATTGGTAATCCTGTTTTCTTTTTAACCCTCATTGCCATTTCAAAGTCCGGTAGGTTTCTTAAATTTTCAGGATTTTTTTGGTTATTTGGCGAAAAGCCTCGGTGACATAAAATTAATCTTTTTGGAGAAATACCTGACCCTAAAATATGATCAACTATCCCTGACCAGTGTCTTTCATCTGCCCAAGCTTGATTTTTAATTAATAATTTAACTGTTTTTGGCATCTTTTCTTTTACGATTTTGGCAATCTCTCTTTGGATCAGATGATTTTGATTTCTTGAACCGATCCATAAAAGAACTTTATTCAAATCCCCTTTCTTGCCAATCACGCGGATTAAACGAATCAATTGTTCCGGCAATAAAATCTCAGTTGCCACCGTTATTCCTAAATTCGTGACTTCAGCCAGCCAGGAAATGCCCTTTGCTCCCACTCCCTCAAATCCAGGTTTAGTCCGTGGTTTCCAAAGACTGGCCCTCATAGTTTTTATGCCTTGTTTTTTCAAAGTTAAGGCACAATTAACTACCTGCTCCCTTGACTCGGCCGCACAGGGTCCGGCGATGATGATTTTCGATTTTGTTTTCATATTTTTTAATTTAATAATTTATAAAAAATTACCCCGCTTGTTTGCGGGGTGGGTTTTTGTCCATAGTAAACCTGCCCCGCTTAAGCTGGGTAAAAATAAAAATAAAATTTTAAATTCAATTTTTTTATCATAAATTTATTCCATAAAATTAAAAAACCCCGCTTTCGCGGGGGTCTTTTTTATTGTTTACTTTTTAACAATCACAACCACCCCCGCCTAAGCAGGTATAAAAGTAAAAATAAAAATTTTGAGTTCCAGTATTTTTCATGATTCCTAAATTATACTCCTGATTTTTTAATTGTCAAATTTTAGCTTCATTTATCCATTTTTCCCTGACAACTTTCTAAAAATTCACTAAGTAATTTCATTAATTCTTTCAAAGAATCAGGAATATTTAAAATTATTTCATTAATCGATTTTATCGGTATGATTTTTGCGGAAGTGCTTGTCACAAAGGCACCATCATATGATTTAACATCGTCAAGTTTTATATTTTTTTCTGCAATTTGATAATTATTTTCCAAGGCTACTTTCAACATTACTTTTCTCATAACTCCCAATAAAATATCTTTTTCAAAGGGAGAATAAATAACTTTATCTTTGATACAGAAAAAATTAGTTCTTGTTCCTTCTAGAATATAATCTTCGTGATTAATCAACAGAGCATCATAGGCTCCTGATCTTTTTGCCTTGCCGTAGGCAAGATAACTTTCTAACATGTTAAGCGTTTTTGCATGAGGAAAGGCTCTTTCATAGTTGTAAGTTATAAGTTCTGCCCCCTCTTTATAAAATTTTCTGTCAGTAAAAAGCGGATTAAGACATAGGATATTTAGTGTTGCTTTTTCTTTAATTACTCCTCCGATTAAAAGAATTTTGAGATTAAATGTTTCCGATTTATAATCCTTAACCAGTTCTAAAATGCTGTTTCTAATAAATTCTTCGTTAAACGGATGATCTAGTCCAATAGTTTTTGCCGATTCGAACAGTCTTTCCGTATGGTCTTTTAAAAAATAAATTGTGCCGTTTGAAATCCGGATGTTTTCATAGACGCCAAAACCATAGTTATACTCAATATTTGAAAGCGAAACAACCGCCTGTTCAATCGGTAGAATCTTGCCGTTTTGAGAAAAGAATTTAAAGTTCATAATAAATTTTATTTATTATATCAATTGTCATCCCCTCGTAGGAGGGGATCCAGTCTATAATCACATTTTAAAAGGGTATGTTTGGTCTGGATTCCCGCCGGAGTTTACCCTCGTAGGGGGCGGGAATGACAGTGTTTTATGTTTAGCCTGTTGGGTCTTGACCCCAGTATAACGCTTTCCTCCTCCCGTGGTTTACATCCACGCGTCGGAGGGGCGCGTTTACGGGGTCAGCGTCCCGCTTAGCGGGACTTGACAAGAAGAAGAAGAAGTAGTAAGATGATTTCAATAAAAATATGACCAAAACTGAAAAATTGCCTGAACCAAATGATGAAACTATGCAGCCACCTGAAAAACCTGTAAAACCACCTATGCATGGAGGTAAACCTCTTATACCTGTAGATAATCGTCCATTTCCACCAGTTGTAAGGAATAAATCTCCAATTACACCTGGAAAAGTAAACATTGGCGGTGGAGCTAGAAAAACCATTCCTGGGAAAGGTGCTGAATAATCTCCTCCCACTCCATCGTCGCAGGTTAACTTTTTAACATACGTTGTAAAACTTCATAAATATCTTTTCTATGACCAATTAAGATAACGTAAATTAAATCGGCAAATCGTTTATAAACAATCCTGTAACTCCCTACTCTGACGCGATAAATATCTTTATATCCTTGAAGTTTTTCCATCAATAAAATATTTTTTTCACCTTTTAATGATCTGATTTTTTTGACGATGGCTATCTGATCAATCTTTGGAAGTTTTTTCAATCTTTTTTCGGATAGCGGAGAAAGAGTTATTCTCATAACAGTTATTTTATATTCCTAGCTGGGAAGCGATTTTTTCAAAATCCCGGCCTTTTTTAAAATCGGTTTGTTCAACTGCTTTTTGATCGATATAGTTTTCAAGATAATCAACGATTTTCTCATATAGATTTTTACCGATAAGATAGGCTTTAATTTTATTTCTTTTTTCGACTGCCACAGGATAATCACCGGCCAAATCAATGAATTTAGACGGATTAACCTTTAATTGAGAAATAGATATATTATTCATATTCCAATATTAACTATGAACAGGTCTTTTGTCAAGTGCTGTTTATAGGTCTGGATTCCCGCCTCCGCGGGAATGACAACGTTTTATGTTTAACCTGTTGGGACTTGACAAGAAGAAGAAGTAAAATACTCCCTATATGGATAGTGGACCAGGTAGTAGAGAAAGAATTGGCCTTGCAGTTTTTAATAAAGGTAAAAAAAATGAAACGTACCTTGTAGGTTATCAAGATCATTTTGGTAGATTAAATCATGATGGACCAGAGTTTAGAATATCGAAAAATAAATTAGTAGGTTGTGGTGTTGCGGCTGCAACCTTACTTCTCGCTGGAGCCGCCGCCGCAATAATGTATTTTATATAATCCTTACTCCCATTCCATCGTCGCCGGAGGCTTAGTAGTTATATCATAAACGACGCGGACAACTTCAAAAACTTCGGTGACGATTCTTTCGGAAATTCTAGCTAACACATCATAAGGCAGCCTCACCCAATCGGAGGTCATCGTGTCTTTTGACTCGATCGCCCGAATGGCAATCAACTCACCATATTTTCGTTCATCACCTGTCACGCCCGTAGTTTTTACACCAGTAAAGACGGCAAAGGCCATCCAAATTTGATCATAAAGACCGGCTTTTTTAATTTCTTCAATAACAATCGCGTCGGCCCTTTTCAAAATATCCAGTTTCTTTTCAGTTACTTCCCCAATTAACCTTACTGCCAGTCCCGGTCCTGGAAAAACATGACGGGTGACCATTTCCTTCGGGAAATTTGACTCGCTGGCGATCTTTCTCACCTCATCTTTATAAAACATTCTCAATGGCTCAACTATTTTAAATCCATGTTTTTCAGGCAATCCAGCCACATTATGATGGCTTTTTATTTTATGAGAGTGTTGCGTTCCCTGACTTTCAATCACGTCCGGATAGATTGTGCCTTGAATCAGAATTTTTGCCCCGATCTTTTTTGCTTCCCTTTCAAATATCCTGATAAACGTTTCGCCAATGACGGTTCGTTTTTTTTCCGGCTCAATCACGCCTTTTAAATTAGTTAAAAACTCCTTTTTTCCATCTAAAACGACGAGAGGAAGCTTTAGTTTATTTTTAAAAGTATTGATTACTTCTTCCGTCTCCCCGATCCTCATCATTCCGGTGTCGACATAAAAACAGGTCAGGTTTTTCCCGATCACTTGATTGGTTAAGTAAGCGGCGACCGAAGAATCAATTCCTCCGGAAAGAGCGCAGACCGCCTTATCAGAACCAATTTCTTTCTTCAAATATTCTTTAATTTCTTCTATTTTTTTTGTCCCTAGCAGCGGATTTTCACCACAGATTTTGATGACAAAGTTATTCAAAATTTGCTGTCCATATTCCGTATGATGAACTTCCGGATGGAACATAATTCCGTAAATTTTCTTTTTTTCATCGGCAAAAGCGGCCACGGGAACGGCTGGAGTTGAGCCAACAACAATAGAACCTTTTGGCGGCTCAACTACCTGATCGAAGTGACTCATCCAAACTTTAAAATCTTTTTTATTTTTTCCCCAGTTAAAAAAAAGGGTACATTCTTTTGTTAAGCTAAAATTTGTAGGCCCGTACTCTTTCTTTTTACCGGGAGCTACTTTTCCACCCAACATTTGCCCAAGAACTTCCAAACCGTAGCAAATTCCTAAAACCGGAATCCCCAGTTCAAAAATCGCTTTATCAACCAAAAGGGCTTCTCTACCAAAAACTGAGGCCGGACCGCCGGATAGAATAATTCCTCGGGGAGCTAATTTTTTGATTGATCTAAACGCATCTTGGGGAAGAATGATCTCTGATCTCACCCCTAAATCCCTTATTCTTCGTCCGATCAAATGGGTTGTCTGTGAGCCAAAATCAATAATAATGATCATAAATTATTTTAAAAATATGTTAACCTCTTTTTCCGGCAGACCGATTTTTATCAATCTCTCTTTTATCTCTTTAATTTTAAGGCCGTTTTTTTTCCATTTCAAGGCCAGTCCATCAATTACCTCTCGTCTTTCATGGGGAAAGACGATCCAGGCATCGGTGACTGATCCAACAAAATCCGGCTTAATTTTTGCATGTGGTTTATGAAATAAAGTTGCGGTCGTGATTGATGTTGGACTAAAATGTTCCAAATAATTAATCGCATATTTTAAACTGTCACCGGAATCGTTGACATCATCAAACAAAATAACTCTTTTTTTGAATAACGGAATGGCTAAGGGAATTTCCAGCATCGGCTTGGTCAATTTTATTCCCGGTTGGGACGGGTCGTAAAATGAAAGTTTAAAACTCGAAAGTTCATAGACTTGAAGAATATCAGCTATTGTCCGGGCCCAAGTCCAACCACCTTTAGCTAAAGTAATAAGGGTGTCAAAGCGTTTGTTATTTTCTAAAATCTCCATTCCCAAATCTAAACATATTTCCCCCATTTCTTCCCAGGTCGGTGCGATGTAAGACCAGGATTCTTTTAAAAACTGGGTTTTTTTAAAGAGGATTTTATTATTACTCATTGATGATTAACATCATAGCTTATCAAAGAAAAAATTCAAGAGGAGAAAAAATAAAATGTCAGAATGACAAACTAACAATTTAACAATTGGATATTGTAACACTGCTCGTTAGTTATTCTTCCCTAATATCAATAAAATATCCTCTTCGGGAGTGGTTTCACCTTGTGGAAGAAAGGCAACTTCTCCAAGAAGGTAATCAGCAATTTTCTTTACTAAGTTTTCTTGATTTCCCTTAAGATCTATAACTGAAGTTTTAAGATAAACTTTTCCAGAGTTGACTTTTTTTACAACTTTAAGCTGGGGAAATTTATCAGTAATCTGTTTTTCCGTGATTTCAACAAAATTATTGGTATCTGAACCATTATAAATTGCTATTTTAACTTCTTCATTTTTACTGTCCGCTTCAACTGCAGGTGTTATTGAACTGCCGGTAACGGTACTCACTTTAATAATTTTATCAATTGAAGGTCGATAAAGAATAACTTGACCGTTTTTTTGATAAATAAGAACCTTGTCTCCGTTTTGAGCGTTGGAAAAAAAGGGTTGATTTGCTAATTTATTTTTATCAGTCACCGTTGCCATCCCAGGGACCTCATCTTTTGGTAGTTCAATATGACGACCAACATCATCTATTAATTTTTTTAGTTCAGACTGGGCTGTGATGTTGGGATTAGTCAATAAACTTTTTGTTTTTTGATATTGAAGGTAAAAATATATCGAAACTGCCGTTGTTATTATTAACAAAAAGATTACTAAAAATAAAAGTAATGATTTTTTTAAACTATTTTTTTTCATTTATTAATAATAATAAGCGTACTTATAATTTTTTTCAACTTTAGAAAGTAAACGGTTGTTCCGCTTCACCCCCAAACCAACTACCGTGACGCATCAATTGGTTGAGGGTCGACGGAATAAGCCAGGCGGCATAACGGTAGGTGGTGCCGCTGGTGTTGGTTTGGGGATAATTTCCTCCAATAGAAAAACCATTGGATAACATGCCGGTAATCCGATCGGAAGCGGCACTTGCATTATTCACGAAGAGCGTTGAATCTCCCACGATGGTGCTCGGACGAAAGACAGCTGAATTTGTTCCGGTAGTTTTTACCCAAACCAAATTTGGATTAAAACCAACTGTGGTAATATTTTGGGCGCTTCCGGTTCCCGTATAATTATTGACGACCATAGTGTTGCTGGCTTTAAAGGCAAACCAGTTGGCAAGGAGGAGACTGGGGTTTACCAGTCCAGAGGATCCGACCTGAAAGCCATCGCTATTTAACGCTTGAGTATAGTTAGCCGCTTCAAGATTACTATCGAAAGGAACAGATAAATCTCCGCTTTGAGCCGATGTTCGTAACACCCCAGTGTTTGCGTTAGGTGCTTTGATTGCCACCAGGTTTGGTTGGAAAGGCATGCGGACGATATTACGGTCATCAGTGGCATTCCCTGTGTGGGCGCCGATGGCAAAATCAGCCGCACCGGTATTATCTTCGGGATTCCAGGCATTGCCAAAGGCTTGGTAGGTGTAAGTGGTACCATTGGTATTGGCCGATGCATCAGCTCCTACACTAAAACCATCGTTGTCCATGGAAGTGATACTTCCGGCAACATTAGCCACACCGGAAAAATAGGCAGTCGTATTACCTTTCATCAATTTGGTGCGAAAAACGGCGTAATTAGCCCCGGCTTGATCTTTGACAATAACTAAATCCGGGGCAAAGCCCATACTACTAATTGATTGAGAGGTACCGTTGCCGGTGTAGGTGCCAACCTTCATGGTATACGTGCCACTGGTGACTGCAGGATTGGCGGCACCGGCAAAAGCAACCCAATAGAGGGTTTTAGTGCTTTCATTAGCGGCTACATCTGATCCGACGGTAAAACCGTTACTATCTAGGGATTGAATCATGTTGGTGACATTATCAGTATCATTGGCATTGCCACTGTGATCGCCATTTGATTCAGTCAGGTTAAATATCATCCTTCTTCCCGTCGTTCCATTGGCTAATTTATCCCATAAATATTGCGGTCTAAAACCAACATCGGTAATGGCCCGATTATCCAGACCATCGCCGGTATAGGTACCGACGGAAAAGGCATTAGCGGTACTTTTGAAAGCAAAAAACCAGTAGGTACTACCATTGGTATTAACCGAAGCATTTGTTCCAACCGTAAAACCAGTACTATCGAGGGTTTGGAAAACGGTGCCATTGGTTGATTCGTTAGTGCCATCAAAGACTTGGGCAATATTGGTGCCCATACTTGAGGTCCGAAATACACCAACCTGTGTTCCTGACAATTTCACGGTAACCATATTTGGTTGAAAACCAACGGTAGTAACAGCATGTGAACTGGCTCCGTCACCAGTATAACTACCAACACAGAAAGTCCCATTACTGGTACAGTCTGAACCGCGGAAAGCTACCCAAGTAAAGCGGACGTTGGCACCATTGACATCGTCATCAGTACCAAGAGTAAAACCATTGCTATCCAATGATTGAATAGCATTAGTGGCTAAATCAGCTTCAGCATCCCCCAATAGTGCTGATATTTCACCGGTCATCGTAGAGGATTTCCAAATAATGCCGTCGGTGCCATTGGCAGTGTCGTCTTTGATCAGCAGTAATTCCGGTTGAAACCCGATGCCGGTAATCGCGCGGCTATCCGTACCATCACCAATATAGTAACCAGTTTGCATTTGAAACGTGGCATCGGAGGCAAGTTGCCAACTTCGAGCTTCTTGAAAAACTTGCCCTGAGTTTATCGAAAAATCTCCAATTGTTAATGGTCCTAATAAAAATATCTCAGGACTGATTTTTGGTGCACGATAAATATAAGAAAAAGTTTTTTCCTCACCCTTAATTAGTTTAGTATTCCAGCTGGTGCTTGAATTAATTATTTTAAAATTGTCCGGAACAATTTCTTTTATTTCTCCTTTGTAATCTTCGTTTGCTTTTATCTTTATTGTCATTGTGTAATCAGACTTAAAAGGATTGATCCGGGTCGCACCGACTCTTTCAACTTCAAAAGGTAATGTTTCTCTAACTTCAAATTGATCGTCTATTTGAAAATTATTATCAAGATTAGTCAAACTCATTTTATATGTCCCGATCGCATCTAATTTTTGATAGGTAAAATAATCAGGTTTATCAGTAACATTATCTCCCCCACACTCATCGCTATTTTTAATTTCTGGCATAAAAACTATCTTATCTGGCGTAGTTATCTCTATTTTTAGATTGGCTTTACAAAGTGTATGGCCATCGTCTCGAAGAGCCGCCATCTGAAAATAACCAATCTCACCGGGTAAGTAGATTGATTTATTAGTATTTATGACCAATACTCCCCAATAAAATTCCTGTATTTCTTGTTCACCAAGGTCATTAGTAACTTCTAATATATATTTGCCCGGACGTAAATTTTTTGGACGATTCATTGACAATCTACCTTTATTAGCTTCTTTAAAAGCCTTTTTATTGAAATTAATTTTTTTACCGGAAAAATCTTTTAACTTATATTGCAAGTTTGAATCTTTTATTTTTATTTCAAATTCTGCAGCTTCGGTAGATTTGAAAGGTTTAATTTTTTTACTTAATAAATTCGTTGATTCTCCCAATATATTAGTTTGAGGCTTTAATTCAAGATATGTATTTGGATCTATCATGCCGTGGTAACCGTTTTGAAAATTCGGATTTTTTGGTTTTATAGAAAAATGAAGATGGGGCCCAGTTGCCAAACCTGTGTGCCCTGAATAACCTAATATTTCACCAGTTTCTACTATCTGTCCTGTCTCAACTTTTACTTTAGAAAGGTGTCCGTAATATGACATTCCCCATCGATGAAATATCACGACCGTCTCTCCGTACATTCCAGGTCCGGAAGAAATAACAATCCCCCGATCACTGGCTAAAATATTTGTATTATCCGGCATTGAATAATCTATACCGTCGTGAGCTACAATTCCAAATGACTCATATTCTTTTTGTAAATATGGGTCGTCCGGAGTTTTTGCAAAATTAAGTGATATTGGGTAGGACCCAATAAATGGTAATTTTATTTGATGATCAATTACAGTTTCTGCTGAAGATGACGATTCTTGAATAAATTCTTCTAAAGCCTCAATTGTTGATTGTGAAGTGGGAACGGTCGTCATCGGTGGGGATTGCGTTGGCGTCATTGGGATTGATGTTGGTTCTATTGTTGGTATTGGAGTTACAGTTGATTGGATAATTTGATCGGTTGGCGTTGGCTCATTAACAATTGTCTGGGCTGAATTACTCGCTTCTTGAGCAAAATACGGGGTTTGAAAAAATAATATATTATTAGTAATTAATATTACTATTAATATCTGATTAATTATTTTTTTATAGTTATTTATTTTCATTTTAAAATTTTGCCAAATAATCTATGACAATGTCTCCTATTTGGACGTAATTAACTGTATCTTTTGCGTACATTTTTAGATAAATAATCGCTGTCTCTCCGGCCGCATCTAAATCGGTAGTTGCCTGGTCAGTGTCGTCATCATCAAGATTAGCTTTTGTAAATGTTACGGACGTCCAAGTTTTTTCAGTCCCCGAAGCATTAGCTGTTGAAAATGCAACGGGTTTACCAGCAGTTTCTGCGTTGTTATAAATATGGACATCTAACTTATTATTTGTATTTGAAGTCAGAAGCGTATTATAGTTTATCGTTAAAACAGTGCCCGCAGCTGCCCATCCGGAAAAATCTTTTGGTAAAGTTACCCGGACGGCCACTGTATAATCATTTAAGGATGTTTGGGTCGACTTCCATTCATAATAGGTTTTAAAATTAGCTGACGCCGAGGCATCTGAAGTCATTGATCCGGTAATTGTGGCTGAGCCGGAAGCTGTCAAAATCGCCCCGGGATATTCCGGCGATAAAACTATTGTTTTAGTTGGTCTTGCAGTACCGGCAAAAAGTGGACCTGAAGTGGGATCAAATGTAAAAGTATTTCCGCTGGAACCAATGAGAGCCGTATTAGCAACATCTAATCCATAATCCCAACCTGTTCCAATTTTTAAACCAGTTTCGGTCGAATTTGTTTCAGCGCTTGATAAATTAGCAACAAATAATCCCTCCAAAGTTGTGGTTGCCCCACTATTATTTGAGGTGACGTTTATTCTTAAGCCACTATTATCTGCACTACTTGTTGTACCGGCCGTAGCAAAATCTATTTGCAATCCATCTACAGCGGTAGTTATTGTCCCCTGACTAGCCGCAGTATTTATAATATTCATCATGTCAACCGTTGGGGCGACCGATGTATTCATATTAACCACAAACTGTGTACCGGCAATATCAGTAAAAATTATGTTACGAGCGGTCGTTGACAATATTGAATTTCCACCGTCATAACCAGCTTGTAAAGAGGCTGGTCCCGTAGCTCCGGTAACTCCAACTATTCCCGTTGCGCCCGTTGGACCAGTGAGACCTTGAGCTCCGGTAGCTCCTGTAGGACCAGTGACTCCTTGAGTTCCTGTT
>Ga0208373_1002541_pt1 | contig 19907 bp, 15 predicted proteins | sample RifOxyC2_FD_184036 | JGI IMG/M metagenome (GOLD analysis project Ga0208373, IMG submission 184036) | Soil microbial communities from Rifle, Colorado - Rifle Oxygen_injection C2 (SPAdes) | ecosystem: Environmental > Terrestrial > Deep subsurface > Rock core/Sediment | place: Rifle, Colorado... | reverse complement strand
GGCGCAGGGCTACAAGTCTAGAGTCTAAAGGTAAAAGTCTAAAGTCCAGAGGATAACGGTGGAACAAATTTATAAATAAAAACCATATATGAGAAAATTTGGTGGCGCAATTATTTGTTTGATGTTGACTTTGCTAATGTTGCCGAACGTCGGACTGGCCGGCGCCACGGCTGCGACGGTAACTTTGAGTCAGGTGAGTGGGTCGGATTATTTTTATCCGTTAACCTTTGATAATTTAGTCTTGAATTTTGTGCTTGGGGTTGATTCGGCGGATACGCTAAAAACGCTCGTGGTGAAAAATAACGGGTTGGCTCGGCCGGTGAATGAAATCGATCGAGTGGTTTTGTATCGTGATAACGGCAACGGCGCGTTTAACGGGTTTGGCGTTGACGAAGAAGTGGCGCAAGCGATGTACGATTATACCAATTCGGTTTGGGTTTTTGATAATATCAATCAGCCGGTGTCGCCGTCGGCTAGATTCTACGTGGCGGTGGAAACAAAAAAAGGTGGAACCAATAACAAAACTTTTCAATTTGGCATTCCGGCATATAACGATTCGGACAAGGATGGACTTTATGATAGCGGCGATTCGGGAATATTTTTCAGCTCGAAGGTCAGCGTACCCATTGAAACGTTGCTAAACGACAAGAGCGTAGCTTACAAGGCGACGACAGCGGATTCTCTGGCGCCGGTAGCGGTTATGACGAATTTGATAAATGGACAGATAATTAAAAACGCCGCTTTTGTTGTCAACGGCAAAGCCAAAGAACAGGGCGGTGGATCGATTGCGGAACTGTTGGTGTGCATTGATTCTGTTTGTTCGGCTGCGACAAATACTGGGGCGGATTATTCAATGTGGGAATATTCGTGGAAAAATATCGGCAATGGCGACCATGCGGTTTATTTAAAAGTAAAAGATTTTAACGACAATGCCACCACCACGCCGGTGATAGCCGTAACGAAGACGGGCGAGCAGTCGGTGTCAATAGAAAAATCGATCGTGGCTTTTAATCAATTAACTGCAAAAGCCAATGGTGATGATGCCATCAGGGTAACGGTGTCAGTGAAGGACGATGAGGGAAAGGCGATAAAGGATAAGGTGGTTTACTTCGCGGAATATACTAAGGGTGGCGTCGGCTTGGTGGACGCGGCGAAGAATGCTGACGAAAACGGCCAAGTGGTGTTTGTCATACGCTCGGGCGAATCCGGCATGTTTAAGGTGAGTATTTTGGTGGACGGTGGTATCATGTTGCAGGACAAACAGGAAATTGTTTTTACCCCCATTGAAACATACACGAGCGGCACGTGGGTAAAGCTGGTCGATCAAAAAGCGGTTTACTTCTTGGACTCGAAAAACGTGCGTCACGCTTATCCGACGCAAGCGGTGTGGGAAAGTTATTTTGGTACAAACTTTTCGTCCGTGAAAACGATTGACGCGGACACCATGGCGAGTTATACGCTTGGAAAAAATGTACCGTTCAAATATGGCACGCTCATGAAAATCCCGTCCGTGCCTCGCGTTTACGAAGTGCGCGGCGATGGCGTCATGCGCTGGGTGAAGTCGGAGACTACGGCGAAGACTTTGTACGGCAATGATTGGGCGAGCAAGGTAAAGGATCTGCCGGAATCGTTTTTTACGGACTACAAAGCGGGGAGCGACTTGGAGTAGGACAAAGCGCAGGGCTGCAAGTCCAGAGTCTAGAGTTAAAAGTCAAAAGTCGTAGTCGCAAGAGAATGCAAGTGCAAAGCCCAAAGTCGTAGTCGCAATGAGCAAAGCATAGAGAGACCACGCGATTTATCCGTGGGCGCACGAAGTGGGGCGTTGAAAAATCGCAAAAAGTTATCCACAGTTAGATAAAACTTGTCGAGGGTGCTCGACAAGTTTTTTGTTACAAAAAAATCTCGATAGGAAATTGCCCGAAATCTTGTCGAGCATGGTCGTCAAGAATCGTTTTAAGTTTGGTAATGTGGGTGAAACAATGTTAATGCAAAGTTCGAAGTCGCGAGGCGCAAGCCTAGAGTCTAAAGTTATCCGCCAAAGGACGGATGAGCCTATGGCTCAAAAGTCAAAAGTCGGGAGGAGCGATGCGCAAGTCTAGAGTCTAAAGTTAAAAGTCAAAAGTCCAGAGTCGTGATTTTATAAGGCAAGTTTAAAAACAAAAAATATATGATGAGCAATAAGGAGTTTAGAGAGCAATTCAAAAAGAGATTATTTGCGTTTTCATTGAGGCTGGTGCGGTATGCGAGGGAGTTGCCGTGGCAGGATCCGGTATTGAAAGTGGCGCGAGATCAGGTGATCAGAAGTGGAACAAGCATGGGGGCGAATTATTTCGAGTCGATCGCCGGGAGCTCAAAAAGAGACTTTGCCAATTTTAATAGTTATTCTCTCAAGTCGGCAAATGAAACAGTCTTTTGGCTGTCATTGCTGGAAGAATACTTGGTTGAGCCTTCAGCGGAGTTGAGCTGGTTGATCAAGGAAACGGGGGAGTTGGCAAGAATCTTTGGATCCATTGTTGTTACGAGCAAGGATGAAAAAAAGGAGAAAGACCAAGAATAAGCCGATTGTTTGGGGACTTTGGACTTTTACCTATCGACTTTTGACTTGTAGCCCTGCGCCCGGACTTTCGACTTTTACCTCTGGACTTTTGACTTGTAGCCCTGCGCCCGGACTTTGGACTTTTACCTATCGACTTTTGACTTGCGCTTCCCGTCGTTTGATAAAAAACTAGGCTAGTTTAAATAACAAAACTAACTGAAACGCGGATTAACGATCTTACTTCGCGTTTCAAAACAACGCGCGTTTCTGCCGGCCGTACACCGGATAGGAACGCGCAAAAAAAATCGTATGAACCCAACAACCAAGAAGCCGGCGACCGACAAAAAGGCGACCGCTCCGACCAAAGACGGTGCCAAAGGCGCGCCACGCCAGTATGATGACAGCCCGGGCGGAATCTATTTTCACGCCGGCGTCATTATCGGCAAGAAAAACGTGTTCGTGACCGGCGAGTACATTGAAACTATGGTAAACGCCCTCAAGATGGCGGAAGTCAAGTCGGACATAAAGAATCTGGCTTACGTAATCATGCCGAACCATTTTTATTGGCTCTTTAAAATGAGCGACAAGAAAAACAACGCAGGCGAAGTGGTGGGCGAAGTAAAAAAGCAAACGGCGCTGGCGATCATGGAGTCGCTTAAAAAAGAAATCAAAGAGGACAAGCCGTTCCCCATCATTGATTTGTTCAAAGGCAACAAATGCGTGGGGCGCTCTTTGCCACAGAAAATTTTGTGGTCTTTCGAAGAGCAGGCGAAAAATTTCGATACCAATTCGCGTTTCAAAGTGTGGACGCCGAAAACCGGTTTGTACCGCGTGGAAAACGATGAAAAGTTGCGCGAAAAAATCGCCATGATCAAGAAGGCGCCGGTATCCGAGCGCTGGAGTCTGGTGAGCGAGGCGAAGAATTATCCGTATTTGTACTTGGCCGATGAGTTGGCAGAATCCGGCGACGAGCAGATTTGTTTACAAACCTTTTTGCCGTCATTGAGCCAAGTGGCCGCCGTTCCCTTTAAAGCCTAGCTCGGTCAGGGGGCGATTGATCGCACTCTTGCCGTCTAATTCGTAATTTTGCGGGAGCCGGAAGCGTGATTTATAAAATAAAATTATGCGCGGACAGCGCAGTGATAAAATTTTATAAACCATCGCGACCGGCTCCGGCCTCGAGTATGCGAAAAATTTGTTTCGTTTTGCTCGTGGCGCTTTTGGCGGTGCCGACGGGCGCCAGAGCGGAGATTGTTTCCAACGTGATATCTAATAGTACTGTTTATCAATATATTTTTATCAATTGCGCGAACAATGACTGCCGGGCGCTGTTCGACGAGGCGGTCTCAACGGTCAGCCAAGCTGAATCGGAGCCACCGGTAGCGTCGGCTGGTGATAGCACCGCGGAAGGTGTTAATCTTGTTAATCCTGTTAATCCCACTAATTCCGGTTCTATCGTGGAAAATAATATGCCGATCACAGAACAAACAATTATTACCGTTGCTTTGCCGTTAGCCGAGTCCGGTGCGGTGGTCGATTCGTTTGACTCGGCGGAGGCGTCAACCGATGCGACGGCCGTTCCGTCCGCGGAAACGGCCGCGGTTGATCAGGGCGTTTCGGTACCAACGGAATCAAGTCAAGCGGCGGAATTGCCGGCCACCGTTGAAACGGCGCCGGCGGCATCCGTGGTTGACGTCGCACCAAGCGTGGTGGAACGCAAAATTGTTATTAGCGAAATAATGTCCGCGCCGCTCATCGGAAACGTGGAGTGGGTGGAAATTGAAAATCGCGGCGGTGGCAATGTTGACTTGACAGGCTGGACGTTGGTCGAAGGCAGTGGAAAAAAAACCGCGCTGTTCGGTACTATTTCGCCGGGAAATTATTTGATGTTTGAAAAAAGCAGTTTGAACAATAGCGGCGATGTTGTGACATTGAAAGATGAAACCGGCGCGGCGGTAAATGAAGTGAGCTATGGCGATTGGAACGATGGCAATCTTCCGGACAACGCGCCGGCCACCAAGTCCGGTAATACCGCGGCGCTTTTTGGTGAAATTTACAAGGAAACGGAAGTGCCAACGCCAAACCAGGAAAATATTTTTCAGTTGACCGTTGTGGAACCGGTGGCGGTGTTAACGACATCGGCGGCTTTGATCCCTGAAAGTTCGGTGACAACAATCACACCGTCTCAATCGGCGGAGCAGACTCCAACGGCGTCGCCGGTGATGGACGCGCCGGCCGCGACCGTTCCTCCGACTGCAACGGACGAAACCGTTCCCACGTTTCAGTTTTCTGACAAAATAAAAATTTCCGAATTTTTGGCCGATCCTGTCGGGGCTGACGACGGCGAGTGGATTGAGTTATTCAACGAGGGCGACGTTGACGTCGATCTGTTCGGCTGGTCGCTCGATGACGCCGAGGGCGGAAGCAAGCCGTACAAGATTGAACGACACGTGATCATCAAGGCCGATGATTTTCAGTTGTTCAAAAAAGAAGAAACGCTTTTGGTGCTGAATAATTCGAGCGATGAAGTGCGCTTGTTTGATTCGGAAAATAAATTAACGGACAAGGCGGTGTATTCTTCGGTAAAAGAAAATCACAGTTGGGCTTGGTTAAACAGCGAATGGCAAGATTCAGCGACGTTAACGCCGGGTGTAGCCAACCAGTCGGCGAAGTCGGCAACTAATCAAGAAGCATCGACTATGGCGGAGAATGAAACGGCATTGCAAGTGGTGCAATTTCAATCTGAAGGATCGGTAAAGGTCGCGACGGTGAAAAAAACGAGCGCGGCCGTTTATTCCCTTTCTCCGGCTGAGGCGGTGGCCTTGCCCGTGCGAACAAAAGTTAACGTGACGGGGCAAGTGGTGGCGGGGCAAAATGTTTTCGGAAAAAACTATTTTTATCTTGACGGCGCGCAAGTTTATTGGAGCGGTGAAGCGCCGGTCTTGGCGGCGGGCGATTTGGTTAAAGTTACCGGCGCCATATCCGAGAGTTATGGTGAAAAGCGGATAAACGCGAAGAGCGTTGAAGTGATTGGTGCGGCCGATGAATTGGCGGCGGAGAAGATCACGGCTTTGCCGTTGACCGGGGATAAGGTGGGAAAACTGCTGATGATTGCGGGACAAGTTGTTGAGAAAAAAAGTAATCAGTGGGTTTTGGCCGATGCGAACGGTGAGCAGATCGTTTATTTGAAACAAGGCGCGGATATTGATGCCGGAGTTTATGTTGTGGGAGATGAATTGACGGTGACCGGCGTACTGTCGCGTTACAACGATGAATTGCGGCTGTTGCCGCGGGGCAAAGAGGATATTGTTAACTTGACGTGGCAGAAGAATGAAGCGCTTGGCCTGCCTGCGCAGGCAGGCGCGCCGGCGTTGGAAAATGCGGCTGTGCCGGTGAATCAAGGAAAAGTCAAAGTGACGCTGGCGCTTTTGATTACGTTTGTCGCGCTATTTTGTGTGAACGGGTATTGGTGTTGGAGACATCGGGAGGAAATTATGAGCGCGGTGAAGCCACGATGGCTCAAAATTGTTGGAAAAAATAATTAATAAATTCGCGATTGGCTTTTTTTTCGCTAAGGCGATGTTAAGTCTGTGAGAGTTGTCGGCGCGGCGACGTAAGTCGCCGCGCCGACAACAGCACACTCTTCACCCTGCTTTAGCAGGACAGGTGTGATTGAATTCATGCCGCTTTAGCGGGTGGATGCGTAAAGAGTGTGCATAAACTTTGTTCATTACTTTAAATTATGGTATAATTTGACTGACCTAAAAATACCTCGAATGCCAGGATTTTTACAAAAAATTTGGCATAGTTTTATCGATAAACTAAGCGCGCTTTTGCGATTTGTTTATTTTTCGTTTATTCCGCGCCGCCGCAATTATCGTTATTTGTTGGTGGCACTGGTTTTAATTTTCGTTTTTTTCGCCGGTGTTTGTGCTTTTGCCGCTGATCCGCCCGCCGCTCCTCCTGCCGCCCCTGCTCCCGCAACATCTTCTTCCGCCCCGGCCGCGCCCAATACCGGTGGAGGCGGTCTCCTGGACGATGTTATAATGCTTCTTAATAGTGTTTTGTTTGCCATTTGCCGAATGCTCGGCTGGGTGGCATTGAAGATTTTTGCGATGATTGTTTTGATCAGTTCGTATAACGATTTTATTACTTCCGCGGCCGTGACCAAGGGGTGGGCGCTGCTCCGCGACGTGTGTAATTTGTTTTTGGTTTTAATTTTGCTCGTGGTGGCGTTTGCCATGATTTTGCGGGTAAAGGAATACGGTTCGACCCAAATGTTGTTTTTTGTCATCCGGGCCGCGATCCTGATAAATTTCAGCAAATTGATTTGCGGTTTGATTATCGACTTCGCGCAAGTGGTGATGATGACGTTCGTGAACGGTTACGCGGCCACGGCCGGCGCGAATTTAATCGAGGGGTTGGGTTTGGCCAACCTCATGTCGTTTGGCGATGCCGGCACCGGCGGCGGGATTGGTGCGTTTGATATTTTTCTGACGTTATGGATCGCGATATTTATGTTGCTCATGACGATTATCGTTACGTTTTTTATTTTATTATTGTTGCTTCTCCGCATTGTTCAACTGTGGATTTTGGTTGTGACGTCACCGCTCGCCTTCATGGGCAAGGCTGTGCCGGTAAAAAAGTTGCAATCTTATTGCGGTAAATGGTGGGACACTTTCACGGGGACGGTCATGGTGGGTCCGCTCATGGCGTTTTTTCTTTGGTTGAGTTTGTTGGTCATGTCGAATCCATCGGAACTAATGATTACCGACACGGAAAAACTGGAGGCTCAATCCAAAGGCTCGAACGTGACAATGGGAAATTTGGGGTTGCAACCGATGATTCAAGGAGCGATCGGGCTGTGCATGCTTATGGCCGGCCTCATGGCGGCGAAGGAAGCGGGTGGCGCGGTGGGCAGTATGGGCGGGGATTTTTCCAAGTACGCGACCAGCGCGGCGAAGTCAATCGGCGGCAAGATGAGCGGCTATTCGCAAGTGAAGGATCGTAGTGTGGCGGCTTATAAAGGTTGGGAAGGTAGAGCCAAGGAAAGGAAACAAATGACTTTGGCGAAATATACTCGCGCGGGTGAATCTGTGTTCGCAACAAAAGAAAGCGCGGTCGGATTGGGGAAAAAGGTGGCAAACGTGATACCTTCAGTCGGGATTAATGCTGGTCGGGCGCTTAAAAATTTCGCAACCGGCAAGCCGCTTGATTTTGGCGCCAACATGAAGCGGTCATGGCAACGGACCGGGCAGATTAATGACGTGGTAAAAGATTCAATTGAGCAAGATCATGAGGCTAAACGTCGCGCGGAAGCGGAAAAATCACTTGACGCGCGTGGCATCAAGAAGCCGGATGATTTGCGAAGCACTATGATGGACGGGATGGAAAGTAAAGATATACGCAAGGCCGCGGCGTTGAAGTTGAAAGGCCAGTACAAAAGCGCTGATGAAGCCAAAATGGCGAAGTCGTTCGTGGCCGGGGATCGCAAATCAGCCACCGAGTTTGACGACGCCATGGACAAGGAGCAAGCGCATCTTGTTTACGATATGAAGGATCCGGAGCAAGTGAAAAAGTTTACCGACAAATTGAAGAAAGGTAAAATCACCCTTGGTTCGCAAAAGGAAGATTTTTTCGCGTCTCCGGAGCACTTGAAAGCGGCCGAGGCGGCGCTTGGCGGTGATAAGTTCAACGCGCAAATGCAGGGCGTGGTGAAAAAAGGTTCGATCGTGCATCAGGACGCGATCAAGAAAACATTGCAAGAAACGAACACTGCAATTGACGCGGATGAGAGAGCGGTGGCGGTTCCTGGTTTTGATGACAAAACGGCCGAAGGAATTAAAATAACGAAACGATTGGAAGCCAACAAAAAAATCGCTAAGCCGATGCGTAGTGCGATGGCCACGGTTACCAGTGATCTATCGCAAGTGTTCGCTACCACAGATGCCGGAGGTAAGCCTGATTTGATGCATGACGAACTTAAAACGCATTTGAAATACGCGAGCGGTAAGGATTTGGCGAAAAAAGATATTCGAGAAAAAGATCCGAAAAATGCGCAGCTTTCAGACAAGGTGGTGGAAGATTTGGCGGCCGTGGTGTCGAAAAAACAGTTGAAGGATATGGCGGTTTCGAAAACAGAAGGCGCGGCGACGAAAGTGGAAATTATTGTTAAGCAAATGATACAGAATTATGAGACCGAAAAGGGCAAGAAGGCGCCTGATGTGAAGGTGGTGGCGGAGTATGAGAGTCGTTTGTCTCAGCTTCGTGTTGATAACGCGATTAGTGATTGTATTAATGACGACGCGGTTAAAACAAAGTTGGCGGGAATTAACGTGACTTCCGTTGCGCAAGCACAACCGGCGCAACCGGCAGCGGCTAAACCAGCGCAAGCTTCTTCGACCACAGGCGCGGCCATGGCATCAACGCCGGGAGAATTGGACGCGCAGGGTGAGGCGATGGAGGCATTTATCAATCGGACAGAAGTGGCAGGAAACCCCGCAACCACCAAACGGCAAAAAGGGACGGGAAAGCAGAAAGAAAAAGCAAACGCGCGTGCTAAAGATAAAAGGAAAAAATTAGGTTAACCAAAGAACATGTCAAAACCAACATTAAAACCAACGGTCACCGTGGCATTGGATGAAGACATCCTGCAGGCTTTGCAATGCGAATATGGTTGTCAAATTAATTTAAAAATCGCAACCGATTTTGGTTTTAACGGCGGACAAACGATGGAGATGACACGGTTGATTCACGACTTGTATTACAAAACAGCGGCCGTGGCCACGCTCGAAAGCGACATTGCTAAGCGATTGAAATTGGCGCTGGCTAAGGCTAAGGAATTGGCCAAAGAACTGTGCATTCGGCGTTTGCTTGTGGTGAATAAGTGGTTGGACGGAGAACCGGCCAAAAAATTGAAACAACTTGGCGGTAATCCTGATGATTTTACCGATTCTGTTGATGAATATATCGAGGCGTTGGCCACGGAGGAAGTTGAAGAGGAAGAAGCCCTCGCCGCGCAACAAGCCCTCGAAAATCCCGAGCCGGTGCGCGACTCGGCGGAAGAAAAAGCGCAAACCATCGCTGACGTGATGCTGGATCCGGAAGCGGAGAAAAAAGCAGCGCTGGAAGTTTTTGCGAGCAACGTAAAAGATTTGCTGGAATCCGCCGACTTGCCCATGCGCGTGGAGGTGAATTTGCGATTGGTTTATTTATTGGTGGATGACGCGGAAACAAAGTTTTTTCAAAAGGAGCTTTTGGAAGAGCTTTATAATAATAAAGAAGCGATCACTACGGAAAAAATCATGTTAAAGAATGAAAAAGTCGATGCGACCATCGGCAATTGGCTCAATGATTATGTTCAGTTTGTCGGCGTGGAGGGAATCGTCAACTCGCTCAAAAAAGCGCAGTACCAAGCCGACTCGGATAATATGAAAAAGTTGCCGCCGGCCGAACGCGCGTTGATTGATAAGTTGTTTAATTTGTATAGCGCCGTAAAAAATTTTTACGCGAACGTGGAGAAGATGGAAATGGACGACATTGAAATTTTTCCTTTTACCGACGCGGAAAGGCTGGCCTTGGCCAAAGCGGAGGCGGACAAGCGAGCGGTGGCGCCGGAATCGGTGGCGGCCGGTGAAACGCCGGAAGTGCCGGTCGATATCGCCGCGCTTTATCAAGGAAAACCGGCTGATCGAGTGGCGATTGACAAAGTTAAGGCCGAGATCGTTACTTTGACGCGCGGCGAGTATAACAAAGTGGCGGATGAGTTGGAAAAACAATTGCTCGCGCGGCAAAAGTTTTCCATTATCGCCGGTATTGAAATTTTGGCGGAAAGCGGCGCGCTTGATGACGTGCTGGCGAATGATCAACGTTATCGCAGTTATTTGACCGGCTATTTCAAGCGAAACAACTTGGCGGCCGAGGCCGCGGAGTTTGCCAGGGATCCGCATAACGCGAAATTTTTGAAATATTTTTTACGTTTTGTTTTCCTCGAGCGACTCGGCATGGCCGAGAGTGAAGGCGCGCGGTTGGCGGCTAATTTGTCCAATGTCTTCTTGGCGAACGGTTCGTTCGAATACGGCGAATTGGCGTATTTGGATTTGAACGATCGGACGTTTAAGTGGGATTAATCGCAAGTCCGGAGTCCAGAGTGCAAAGTCAAAAGTCCAAATCGCAGAGCGAATTAGCGCAAAGTTCAAATGATTATTTTTATATGGCAACAAACGGTTATATCTTGGTAAAGGACAAGGACGGCAAAATGAAATACTTCAAAGACGGCAAATATTATTCGCCGGACGAGATTCGTAATGCGGCGAAAGCGCAATGGCCGCAAACGCAAAGCGTGGAACGGAAACAAGAGTTGAAACCGATTTACAGTTTTAATTCCGTTAAAAAGACGGTGCCGCCCGCGAAACCGGTTGCGCCGCCGATAACAGCCAAACCGTTGGCCGCAGCGGCAAAAGAGGCGCGGATTGATTTTGTCGCGGCGGATGAACTTCATCTGTCTGATTTGAAAAAAACAATCTCCGCGCCGGCGACGCCAAAAGTTAAGCCGTCGGTCATGAAAGAAAAAGTGAATTTCGATTTGGAAGAGGTGGCGCCGCACGAAGAGTCTCGGCAAAAAAGAGAGGGCGATCAAAAGTTGATCGAAGAAATGGTTAACAATGTAATTCAACGATTGAAGATAAAGTTCAGCGATGCGGTGGTTGAAAATCGTTTTCGGGGCGTTTTGGCCAGTTATTTCCGTGGCGTGCGCCAAACGAAGGAGGTCGGATATTTGTTCGGCTTGCCAAAGATGAGTGGTGGACTGGAGCTGCCGAAAGACAAAATCGCGATAATTTTGACGGTCTTGGAACAGGCGGCGCAAGATTTTCACAAAGCGCGACGCGACGTGGTCGCGAAACCATTTGATGTCGCCATGATGCAGAGGGCGGAAGACGTGGAACACCAGTTGACCGCACCGGTGCCGGTGAAAGTCGAGCCGAAATCAGGGTTAGACAAAATTTTAGCGGCCAAGCCGAATATAGCCGAATCCGCGACAAAAGCGCCGATGCCAAGCAATGTGGCGCGGCAGGCTTATGTCAGTAAACCGGAGGTGGTGAGGCCGGTGGCAACGGACGACAATCAGGTCAAATCTGTCGGCGCAAGCCGGCCGCAAATTCACGACATGAAGGTCGATCGTCGGCTGGTCGGGCCGGTGGAAGAATTGGAAATTATGGATTTGGTCAATTTACGCCAACTTGGCAAAACGGCGGAAGAAATGCAAGCGCAATTAAAAAGGAAATTTGATTATTTGGCGGAGCAGGCGCTCGTCAAAAAAGTGGAAGGCGTGCGAGCGTGGAAAAAATCACCTGTTTTCCGTTTATATATCGCCATGACCTATGAAGGGTTGCGCGAGCGAAAGCCGATGACCGAGGTGATTCGCGCGCGGCAAATCGCCAATCACGATTGTTTGACGCTTAGCGAATATGAAATGATGGGGCGGGTGAATGGTGAAATCGCGTTGTGAATCGTAGCGCAAGTCAAAAGTCCGGAGTCAAAAGTCTAAAGTCCGAAATCCAAGCTTATAACTGACTTTTAACTTTCGACTTTAGACTTGCGATTACCGACTTTTGACTTTTAACTTTAGACTCTAGACTAAACCATGCAGCAATTTCTTGTCCCACAATTCATCGATGTGGAAGATCAAATCATCGGTCCGATCACGACCCGGCAGTTTGTCATGCTTTTGGTCGGCGTGCTGTTCACTTTTATATTGTATAAATTATTGGCTTTCGCTTACTTTGCCGTGGCCGGTTTTTTGGTCCTCGGCGCCACGGCGATTCTCGCCTTTGCCCGCGTCAATGGCCGGCCGATTCATTTCCTGTTGCTTAATTTTTTACAAACGGCCAAACGACCGAAAATGCGCGTGTGGAATCGGGAAATGTTTGTTCGTAGCGTGCAAATGGTGGATAGTGATATCAGCGAGGTAAAAAAAGTTGAGATATTGAAAGAGTCCACGTCCGGTTCGCGGCTGCGCGATCTGTCGTTGATTGTGAATACGGGTGGTGTTTATCGCGGGGGAGAAGAGAGTTAGTCGGGTTAATCGCGTTAATCGAGTGAATCAGTTAATCAGTAAATCAATCGCTTGAGCATAAGCCAGTTTATCTATATAAGTTTATGAAGAGCCAAAAATTAGCCGGTAACAAAATTCAACAATCCACGCAATTGTTTTTGGATATTTCGGAGATAAAAAACGGTACCGTTATTTTGAAAGACGGTACGCTGCGCGCGGTACTCATGGTGTCGAGCATCAATTTCGCGCTCAAGTCGGAAGACGAGCAAGAGGCTTTGGTCTCGGCTTATGTGACCTTTTTAAATTATCTCAATTTTCCGTTGCAAATCGTGATTCAATCGCGCAAATTGGATATTGAAACTTATGTCGGCCGTATCGAAGAGGCGGAGCGGTCGCTGACCAATGAATTGTTGCGCCGACAAATTGCCAATTATAAGGCCTATGTGCGAGAGTTGGTGGAGCTCGGTGACATTATGACAAAGCGTTTTTACATCGTAGTGCCGTTCAGTCCGATCGAGGGGAAGACCGGCGGTTTTTGGAGTCGGTTCGGCGCCGTGTTCAGTACCGCCAAGGTGATTCGTTTGCAACAGGAAAAATTTGATAAATATATGCACGAACTGAATCAGCGCGTGGAACACGTGGTGATGAACATTTCTTCTCTCGGCTTGACCACGATCCGGCTCGACACGCAAAGTTTGATTGAACTTTATTACAACGTCTACAACCCGTCAGTGACGCGCGCGCAAACGTTGGTGGATATGGGCAAATTGCGCATTGAATCGTAAATAAATTTTTATATGTTCAAGCCACAAGATATAAATAAAAAGTCCTCGAGCAAACCGGTTGCGCCGCCGCCGATTTCTGAAATGGAAAAGTTGAAGAAAACAGCCGCGGTTTCGGCGGAGCAGCGGGTCGCGCTCGATCAGGAAAAAACGTATCGCATGGGCGTGACGAGCGTGCTTGATATTATCGCGCCGTCCGGTTTTGAGGTCAATCCCGATCATGTTCGTATTGGCGGACTGTACGCGCGCACTCTTTTTGCCATGACTTATCCGCGTTATATCGGCGTGGGTTGGTTTTCGCCGATTATCAATTATAACGCGACTTTGGACGTGACGATGTTTTTTTATCCGATGGATTCGCAAGTGGTGTTGAAGCAATTGCGCAACAAGGTGGGCGTGCTGACGGCGCAATTGACTATGGACGCGGAAAAGGGCGCCCCGCGCGATCCTTTGCGCGAGACGGCGCTTCAAGATATTGAAAAGTTGCGCGATGATTTAACGCAGGGCATTGAAAAGTTTTTTCAATATGCTCTGTATTTGACGTTGTATGAAAAAGATTTGAAAGCCCTCGACGTATTGACGGAAGATATTGAGGCGGTGCTCGGCACGCGGTCAATCATCGCCAAGCGCGTGTTGTATCAAGCGGAGCAAGGTTTCAACTCCACGGTGCCGGTCGGCAACGATGAGCTCATGATCAGCGCGAACCTTAATTCTTCGCCCATCGCCGCGTCTTTTCCGTTTATTTCGTCCGAACTGACGACCGATGAGGGAATCTTGTTCGGGATCAATCGGCACAACAACAGTTTGATTTTGTTTGATCGCTTTTCCTTGCAAAATGCCAACTCTTGCGTGTTCGCCACGTCCGGCGCAGGCAAAAGTTATACGATCAAATTGGAAGTGTTGCGCAGTTTGATGATGGGGACGGACGTGATCATTATCGATCCGGAGCGCGAATACAAGAATTTGTGTGATGCGGTGGGCGGCACTTACGTGAATATTTCGTTGAATTCGGAAAGCAAAATCAACCCGTTCGATCTGCCGCGCAAGGTGGGTGACATGGACACGGCCGACATTATTCGCAGCGGCGTGATCACGCTCAAGGGTTTGCTGCGCATTATGCTCGGCAAAATCACTTTTCAGGAAGATTCGATTTTGGATCGAGCTTGCATTGAGGCTTACGCGAAAAAGGACATTACGCCGGACGCTGATCTGACCAGGACCGAACCGCCGGTCATGCAAGACCTTTATGACGTGCTCGAAGGGATGGATGGCGGCGCGGATTTGGCTTTGCGTTTGCAAAAGTTTACCACTGGCACGTTTTCCGGTTTGTTCAACTCGCCCACGAACGTGGATATGAAAAATCAGCTCGTGGTTTTCAGCGTGCGCGATCTCGAAGACGAGCTGCGACCGATGGCCATTTATAATATTGTGAACTATATTTGGAACGTGGTGCGCTCGGAGATCAAGAAGCGCATTTTGATCGTTGACGAGGCGTGGTGGCTGATGCAACACGAGGATTCGGCCAAGTTTATTTTCGCTTTGGTCAAGCGGTGCCGTAAATATTATCTCGGCGTCACGACCATTACGCAGGACGTGAACGACTTTTTGCTGTCGCAATACGGTCAGGCGATCGTGACAAACTCGGCGCTCAAAATTTTACTCAAGCAGGCTTCATCGTCCATTGATCTGATTCAAAAGGTTTTTCAATTGACCGAGGGCGAAAAGTTTTTGCTCCTGGAATGCAATGTGGGTGAAGGGATTTTCTTTGCCGGCAATCGCCACGCGGCCATCAAGGTCATCGCTTCGCCTATGGAAGATCAGCTCATCACGACCGATCCGCGGCAGCTGCTCGAACAGGAAAAAGCGCGACGCAAAGCGGAGGATGATCGCCTCGAAGCGCAAGGTGCAAAATAAATGATTAAATTGTTCCGAAGGATTCAAATAGTTTCCAGGGGGAGACTCCTTCGGCGTCAAATTGTAAAATTACTTATGACAGTCAGAACCAAGGCGACAATTATTATCGTGGCCGGGGTGGTCGTTATTGCGGTGATTATCGGCGGATTCATTTGGTTGAATCGAGCGGATCAGCCGCTTGCCGAGATGGCGCCGGCGCCAAAAGCGGAGCTTGATGATACGACGGCCGAGGTCGTGAAGATTGCGCCGCCGACCGTCGCCGAAAAGCAGGCCGCTTCCATCGGCGCGGTGGCCAAAACATTTGTCGAACGGTTCGGCTCATATTCCAATCAGTCCGGGTACTCGAGTCTCGCCGAACTGGAAGCGCTATCGACGGAGTCGTTTGCCGCCTGGCTGCAAAGTAATTATGTGCCAGAGCTGAAAAAAGAACATGATCCGGCCGGTTACTACTACGAAATATCCACCGAAGCGCCGATGATTGCGTCGGTGGAACAGAGTGCGGCGGCGGCGAAGTTTATCGTGACGACGCAAAGAATTGAAAAAACGGATAATGGCGAAAAGACGTTTCAGCAAGATATCGTTTTGGATATGAAAAAAATTGGCGATGAGTGGCGGGTGGACGGAGCTTATTGGCAAAACAAAAAATAGCCGCCGTAGCATGACAATTTGGCTGGGAAAATTTAGACGTTATTGGCAATCGGCCATGGATTATGTTTTTCCGCGCGAGTGTTTCGGCTGCGGTCGCGAGGGGGAGTGGTTGTGCTCCGCCTGTTTTGATAGCGTGAAATTTTTTCAAACCGCACCGTGTTTTTTGTGCAATCGAGAAAATTTTCTCGGCGGCGCGTGTCCCGAATGCCAAACCGCCACCGGTATCGATGAGATTATTGTGGCGACGACCTATGAAAAATCGGTAGCGGGTAAGATCGTGGAGCAATACAAATATAATTTTTTGGAGTCGGTCGGGGATATTCTGGTGCGGTTGCTGGTGAAACAAATTTGTCAGCAGGGCGCGGCGATGCGTTTCGCCGGCGCGACTTTGATACCTATTCCCCTGCATCCGCGACGCTTGGCCGAACGCGGCTACAATCAAGCCGCGGCCATCGCGGCCGGCCTGGCACAGCGCTTTGGTTGCCAAGTGGATGAAAATTTGCTAAAACGAATCAAGTACACGCGGCAACAAGCCAAGTTGGATCGGGCGGAACGTCGGCAAAATATCAAAGAAGCTTTTGCCGTTAATTGTTCAGGATTGATGCCGGAAACGGTTGTGCTCGTGGACGATGTGCTTACAACCGGGGCAACGTTTGCGGAAGCGGCCGGCGTATTGAAATTAGCCGGAGTGAAGAGAGTGGTGTGTGTGGCCGTTTGTCATGGGTGATCATGTTGATCGAAAGCGATTGTGGAAGGTTCACTCGATTAATCCCGAAGGCCTGCCTGCCGCAGGCAGGGATCCCTTTGGGACATGATTCACACGATTAACCTTACTGTTTCAATAAATTCAGTTATGAAAATAATACTCACCGGCGGAGGCACAATCGGCTCGGTCAGTCCGTTGCTCGCGGTGCGCAGTGCGTTGCTTGCGATTGACAAAGAAGCGCAGTTTATTTGGCTGGGCACGGAAGATGGCTTGGAGGAAGAAGTTATTCGACAAAAAAACATTGCTTATTTTGGTATAAAATGTGGTAAAATAAGACGTTATTTCTCCTGGCAAAATTTTATTACGCCCTTTAGCGTTTTGGTCGGGATATTCCAATCAATTAAGATTATTCGCGATTTTAAACCGGATTTGATTTTGTCCGCCGGCAGTTTTGTCAGCGTGCCGGTGGTGATTGCCGCTTGGCTTTTAAGGCGGCGAATTGTGGTTCACCAGCAGGATATCATCCCGGGCTTGGCGAATGAAATCGTGGCGAAGTTCGCCACGAAAGTGACGGTCAGTTTTCCGGAATCGCTGAAAGATTTTTCCGCGACCAAGGCGGTCTTGACCGGTAATCCGGTTCGACCGGAAATTTTTATCGGCGACGCGGCGAGCGCGGACAATAAATTTGGTCTTGAACCGGGATTTCCAACGCTGCTTGTGATGGGCGGCAGTCAGGGAGCGGAGAGGGTGAATGAGTTGATTTTTTCCATTGTGCCGGAGTTGATCAACTTTTGTCAGATTATTCACGTGGTTGGCAAGGGCAACATGGTGGAATGGACGGATCGCGATCGATTTGGCGCGGTGGCGAATCGTTATCACGCCATGGAATACGCGTACGAATCGTTGCCTGATATTTACGCGCGCGCCGCGCTGGTTGTTTGTCGCGCCGGGTTGTCAACCCTGACAGAGCTGGTCGCCTTGGGTAAGCCGACGATCGTTGTCCCCATCCCGCATCATCAACAAGAAGCGAACGCGGAATATTTCAATCGAAAAAATGCCATAATTTATTTTGATCAAGAGAAATCTTCCGCCGCCGAGTTGCGTGATATTATTGAGGCCATGTTGAAAAATCCCAGCAGTTTGTCGCGTTTGCGTGAATACATGCAAAAAGTCATGCCCCCGGCGGCCAATGAAAATTATGTTAAACTGGTGCGCGAGATGATCGTGCCGAAATCGTGAATATGTCAACGCCCTTAAAAAGCGCAGTCAAAGGCTTTGCTCTGCGCGATAATGAAAAAATACTAAAAGTGGTGAGGCATGCCCCACCGGTGATTTTTCCGCATGTTTTTATTTGTTTTTTGATTTTAATCCTGGATTTTTTTCTGATGTATTATCTGTTTTTGCAGGGGTGGTGGGGGGTGGTGCTTTTTGGTGGTGTGGTGGCGGTGGTGGCGTTTTATGTTTTGCGTACAGTGTTCCTTTTTCGCGCCAATCGTTTTGTCGTGACCAATCGACGGATCGTGGACGTGGAGCAGGTTGGCGTTTTTGAAAAGTTCATCAATGAGTTTTCTTTTGCGAAAGTCGTCGAAGCCAAGGCGACGGTCAAGGGAGTCTGGCCAACGATTTTCCATTATGGCGATCTGCATTTGTCGTTGCGCGATGATCTCGGCGCGTATGAGTTGTACAAAATTCCCGCCCCGCTTGAATTGCAAAATATGCTTAACGGTCTGATCGAGCAAGCGGCGCCTAAAGTAGCCGCCGGCGCTAATCCGGTGGCCATGATCATGGCGGAAGTGCGGTTGTTGAATCGAAATGACAAGGAGGAAATTATTCGGCAAATCGAAGTGGAGTTGGCGGAGGATGACGTGCGTGGTAAAAGTGAATAAGCGTGATATAATGCAATATGAAAGAACCGACCGGCCACTTAAAGAATAAGCTTTTTCGGCGGTTTTTGGTAGCGTTTATTTTAGTTTTGTTCTTGGTCATCGTTCTCGGAGTGGTGCGCGAACGTTTCAAGCGGCGCGAATTGAACAAGGAAATCGCCAACTTGGAGGCCGAGGTGAAAAATCTGGAAACCAAGAAAAAAGATTTTTTGACATCGATCGAGCTATATCAAAGCGATTTTTTTATTGAAAAGGAAGCGCGTGAAAAATTCAATTTAAAAAAGGGAGGGGAGACGGTGAGTGTGATTCCGGTCGGCGCAAACACCAAATCGCTCACGGCAACGCTCTCGACCGAGGCGGCCATTGATTTTGTTCGACCATCGCTTGGTGAAAACGCCCACGGTTGGTGGAATTACTTTTTTGGCGCTCGGCAGACGTAGTTTATAAATAAGAAGCGATCCAGTATGGATAAGTCGACTTTTGACTGGCGAGGAAAAGATTTTCGCTGGCCGTTCATCATTGTTTGTGTCTTGGTGTTGATTTTTTGTTTTCTCGGAGCGGTGGGACTGTGTGCTTATCGTTTTCAATTAGACAATAAATTGGTCAGAGCCGTAACGTATGTTTTGCCTTTTCCGGCCGCGATCGCCGATGGCCATATCGTGAGTTTTGGTGAATGGCGAGATGAGGTCAAGGCGGTGATGCAATTCAGCGCCAAGCGAATGGGCAAAGTGGCTCGGCCGCAGATCGAAAAAGAGGTGTTGGACAAAATGATCAAGGAGGTTCTGTTGAAAAAATTGGCACGCAAACAGGGGATAAAGGTAACAAAAGAAGATGTGGCGGATTTCGTTAAAAAAACAGAAGACGAGGCGGGTGGTAAAGACAAATTTTCACAATATGTACTTGAATCATTTGGCTGGGACGTGGACAAATTCGTTGCCAAAATGATGTATTCAGAGGTGTTGTGGCAAAAAGCGATCGGGGAGCCGTCAGTCATGATAACCAAGGATGCCAAGGAAAAAGCGGATGATTTGTTAAAGTTGTTAAAGAAGGGGAAAAAGTCGTTCGAAGATGCGGCGAAAGAAAGTAGTGATGATACCGGTTCGGCCGCTGGTGGCGGTGACCTTGGTTGGTTTTCTCGCGGGGTGATGGTGAAGGAGTTTGAAGCGGCCGCCTTTGCTCTTGAAAAGGGGCAAATGAGCGAAGCGGTGAAGACTGATTTTGGTTATCATATCATATTAGTGGAAGACAAAAAGCCGGCGGAAGCGGATAAGCCTGATTCGGAGCAGGTAAAAGCACGGCACATTTTGGTGCGATTTAAGCCTTTTGCCGATTACTGGACAGAATATCAAGCCAAGGCCAAGGTTCATAAGTTTGTCGCATTTGA
>Ga0208373_1002538_pt1 | contig 19948 bp, 19 predicted proteins | sample RifOxyC2_FD_184036 | JGI IMG/M metagenome (GOLD analysis project Ga0208373, IMG submission 184036) | Soil microbial communities from Rifle, Colorado - Rifle Oxygen_injection C2 (SPAdes) | ecosystem: Environmental > Terrestrial > Deep subsurface > Rock core/Sediment | place: Rifle, Colorado... | reverse complement strand
CACCTCGTCTTCCGTCACGTTCCAATGATAACGAATGCCGCCTTTGTACGGTCCGCGCGCGTTGTTGTACTGAATACGATAGGCTTGGAAAGTTTTGCTTTCACCATTGTCCATTTTTATTTCCAAATCAACTTGATGCAAGGCGTTCGGCCGACGCAAAAGCATCAAAATATTTTCCTCCAAATTTAAAATTTTCGCGGCCTTGTCGAGCTGGACCATAGCATTGTCGAACGCTGAATTGGACATAAAAAAATATTAAAATTTAAGTGTGCTTATTATATACCCGAGAGAATTGGGCGTCAAACAAAATCAGTGTCAAAAAGCGGCGACGGGCGATTTGGCTTGACAAACCAGAGGAAATGGTGTACGATGTGATATTGTTGTTCTTTTCCTTGACCGAATGTCCGGTCAATTACCACCAGAAGAAAGGGCCAAAATGAAAATTCTGATCCTCAACACGCAAGCACCGATCACCGAGATGATACTCGATGGGAATTTCAAAATCGCCAAAAAGGAGCTCGATTGGAGAGCGGCGATCATTGAAGGCAAACGCACCATATATCTCGGCCACAAAGCCGGCTTCCCAACCGGACTCGTGACGGACCTGTTTGAAGAAATGGTCCAGAAAAGCCGAGCCGGTGACAGCGGCCAAGATCTCAGAATTGAAGTCTTCAGCAAATCTTCGCGGGAAGAGATCACTCCCGCCAAGGACGATCTCCTGTTGTTCTGGGACGGACACAAGGTGTCCGAAGTATGGGAACGAACGGCGACAAAATAACGCTGATAGGACTTTTCCCTCCGGCACCAGGCGACTTCGGTCGCCTTTTTTTATTCACTAAAAAAGACGGCGCGTGCCGTCTTTTGTTTGTATTATGATTTTACGAAACGTACTTATCCAAAATTTCTTTCAATTTTTCTTTTTGCACGCCACCGGTAATTTCATCGATCACCTGTCCGCCTTTGAATACTTTGAATGACGGAATGCTCATCACATTATATTGCGCGGCAGTGTCATTATTTTCATCCACGTTACATTTGCCTACTTTGATATTTTTTGCCGCGTATTCACCGGCAAGTTCCTCCACTATTGGCCCCATCATCTGGCACGGTCCGCACCACGGCGCCCAGAAATCCACAAACACCGGAGTGGTGGAATCCAAAACTTCGGACTTAAAATTGGCATCAGTAAAAATATGTTCTGACATAATAAAATATTCTAATTAACAACTAGCGAGTCATCGCCTTGCGAGTGCGTTTCATTTTTAGGGATTTCCCTTTCGGGGTATTCTTCTTCGAATGTTTGATACGTGAGCGTAAAGCACTGTTCACATGATTAAGGTTAAATAATTAAAATGTTTTATAAATTAAATTTCGGAAATTTTCACTAATTTTGCAGAGGACTCACTACGCATCTTCACCTCCACACTGTCCTCGGCCAAAGTCTTTTTCGAAATCACAATGCGTTTCGGAATACCAATCAAATCGGAATCAGCGAATTTGGCGCCAGCCGACGCTTCGCGATCATCATACAATACTTCGATTCCTTTTTGGGTTAGATCATTATACAACTTATCCGCGGCTTTGGCAACCTCGTCGCCATCTTTGCCCAAAGATACCAAGTGCACAGCAAACGGCGCCACGCTTTCCGGCCAAATCATACCTTTGTCGTCAGCAAAGTGCTCGGCGATCACGCCCATCAGACGCGTAATACCAATCCCGTAAGATCCCAAATATACCGAAACCTGTTTACCTTGATCATCCATAACAAACAATTTCATACTATCACACTTGGCTGTACCAAAATTGAAAATATTACCAACTTCCGCCGATTTCACTTTGGTGAGTTCGTCTTTCGTCACGCCCAACTCTTTCAGGACATCATCGCTCATCACCTCTTCGTTGACAGCTACTTTTTTATCCGCGTTGATATAAATATAATCCTCGCCCGCGTCGGTCACTGTCTGAAATTCATGACTGTATTTGGTAAAAGCGCCGCCGGCCGCAAAAGTAATAAAGGTTATATCACCCAAACCAACACGTTTAAAAACATTCATGTAAGCAGTTTTCACACTGTCATAAAAAGCCAAGTGACGTTTTTCGTCAACATCATAACTATATAAATCTTTCATGATAAATTCGCGACCACGCATAATACCGCTCTTGGCGCGCAATTCGTTGCGCAGTTTGGTTTGAAATTGATAAGTATAAACGGGAAAATCACGATAACTGGTGACAAAACGTTTCATCATTTGAGTAATCGGTTCTTCGTGCGACCAACCAAATCCCACCTCGGTACCGCTTTTTAATTTTGATTTAAACCAAACATCCACCACCTCGTCATCCCAACGACCGGTTGACTCCCACACTTCTTTGGGCTGGAGCGAAGACATAATGATTTCTTGCCCGCCGATCGCGTCCATTTCCTCTCGAACAATTTTTTTTATTTTTTCAATTACGCGCAAACCCAACGGTAAGTAAGCATACACTCCCGCCATTTCTTTATTAATAAAACCGGCTCGAGTCAAAAGTTGAGCATTGAGACTGCTCTCTTCGGCTGGGGCTTCGCGTTGAGTTTTGGTAAAAAGTTTGGACTGATACATAACAATATAATATATGGGGATATCCTACCATGTAAAATAAGTCTTGACAAGATGGCGGTTTCGTATTACAATAACCTGTCTTTCGATCGAGATACGACGATCTTTATTAACAATATCCACGGAGGGCCGAAACCATGGACGCACGCTGGAAGGAATCTTGGCCGGAGTGCCTGGCCAAATTACGAGAGAAGTCTCTCGCGCTCAATTTTGCCGAGACGGCAATAGGAATGGCGATGGCGATGGTCGACGCCGGCATCACCACCTGGGCCGAACTTCAAACCACTCCGGGGGAGCTGGTGGAGCTCGTTCACCAGAAAGCCGCCACCCGAGCACTCGATTCCATCGAGATCCTGCGTCGCGGATCGGCCCCGGCCACAATCGCCGCCCGGATCGGCACAAAAATCAGAGAGGAAGTAAAAATCAACGTCATAAGTTGGCAGGAAATCCACTCCAGCCCGGAGGAGCTGGACGAACTCGTCAAAAAAGCGACCGAATGAAATCCGGTCGCATCGGGGGCAGAAATGCCCCTTTTTTATTTTCCAAAATTTTATTTATCCAACACCAACTTCTTCATCTTCGTCTCTTCCTTATACGCCTCCAAAATGTCATTTTCCTCTACTTTGGTCTTGCCCTCATACTGCACACCACACTCGGTGCCGGCCGGAATTTCAGACATATTTTGTTTGTTGGATTGCAGACGCGCCAATTTGCCGATGCCAATAATTTCACCGTCGCGTTTCACGCGCACTTTGCAGTCCACGAGTAATTTACCCATCTCCACGCGACCGCCGAGCACCTGACTCCCCTTTTCCGAACGAAACACTTTGAGCACTTTGAAATTGCCGAGTTCGGTCAAAATCAACTCCGGATTCAAAAGTTTTTGCAATTCTTCTTTGATATTATCGAACATGTCGTAAATAATTTTGTATTGGCGAAACGGAATATTATTTTTTTGCATCATCTCAGTGGCTACCGACGCCGGAAAAACATTGAAACCGTAAATCACAGCATTTGCGGCTTGCGCCTTGCCCACGTCGTCGGCCGAAATATTGCCGAGACCCTTGCCCACGATTTTCACGCTCACTTCGTCATTTTTCAATTTTTCAATAGAGCCGATAATCGCCTCGAGCGAGCCGAGTACATCGGCTTTGAGTACAATATTGAAATATTTTTTACCTTCTTCGTCTTCATTTTCAACTTTCTGGATCGGACGTTGTTCCGCGCCGGATTGTTGCACGCGCTTATTTTTCACATCCACATTTTGCGCGGTCGCGGACTGGCCAACATCGAGCACATCGCCCACCGCCGGAGCCAATTTGAAACCCAAAATACGCACCGGGGTCGAAGGCGGAGCACTCTCCATATTTTCACCACGATAATTTTTCATCGCGCGCACTTTGCCGTAAATCTCACCATTAATTACCAAAGCATCATTATTATGCAGGGTGCCGGATTGCACGAGCACGGTCGCGACCGGTCCCTCGCCTTTGCTCACGCGCGCCTCGATCACCGTACCGGCGGCCGCCCGATCAGGATTGGCGCGGATCGCTTTTTCATTCATGTCACCCACAAGCATGAGGGTGTCAAGAAGTTTGTCGATATTCAAATTATTTTTCGCGGAAATTTCTACGACCGGAGTTTCACCACCCCAATCATCAGCAATGAGCCCATATTGCGAAAGTTCAGTACGCACTTTTTGCGGATCAGCGCCGGTCTTGTCGATTTTATTGATCGCCACCACCACTGGCAACTTGGCCGCTTTAATAATATTTATCACCTCAACAGTCTGGGGCTTCACACCATCATCGGCCGCTACTACCAGAATAGCAATATCCGCCACTTTCGCGCCACGACTACGCATGACGGTAAATGCCTCATGTCCCGGAGTATCAATAAAAGTTAAAGGTTTTTTTTCTTTGGTTTTCGGGTCGGTCCAGATCACCTGATACGCGCCGATATGTTGAGTAATACCGCCGGCCTCACCACCCATCACGTTGGTGTTGCGCACGGCGTCGAGCAATTTGGTCTTGCCATGATCGACATGCCCCATCACCACGATCACCGGCGGACGCGCGATCACACCCTCTTCAGTCAATAAAATCTTTTCCAAATTCGCGGTATGCGAAGTCATGGCTTCTTCCTTGCCGGTCGCTTTTTCTTCTTCCACGGTGTAGCCCATATCTTGCGCGACAATCATCGCGGTATCATGATCAATATTTTCATTTTGGTTGGCGAGAATGCCATTTTTCATGAGTTCGACAATCAATTTATTGACCGGCACATTGAGACGCTCGGCCAAATCGCGCACAGTCAAAATCTGCGGAATGATCACCTTGGCACCACTTTCACGACGCAAAGCTTTTTCTTTTTCTTTTTCTTCCTCACGTTCTTTGCGCTCGCGTTCTTCGAGGACAAATTTAATCCGACGCCAATCTTTTTGGATTTGCGCCGCCACACGATCGTCGATTTTCACCGCTTTCGCGCCTACATCAAAACCAAACTCAGGCAAAATGGTCAGGAGTTTTACCGGATGAATACGCAATTGACGGGCGAGTTCGGTGACGTTCATAAACGAAATGAGTGAGCGAAATAAATGAACAAGTTCATTTATTTACGAGCGAATGAGTTTATATGGCATCACAGATGCCACATGTACTTTACCCGCTCATATTAAGTAAGCTCATTATATAGTAGATAGACGAAAAAGTCAACTAAACGGGCCAATCTACATCTTCTTGATATCTCTAGTGATTTATGCTATGGTAATTTAATCAAATCTATGGTTATCACTAGTAAATCCACTTCCGGGATTGTCTGGATAATGGATACTAGCGACCACAAATCACAAGGAGGGTCGGAGGATGAAAATATCTCCCGCGTTGGCTCTAGGGCGCCTGGACAAAGTACGTCGCAACATGGCATCGCAAGGCGTGGACGGCTTAATTATTCCACTCGGCGGCGACATGAAGTGGCTGATTGGAGACGAAACCAGTCCAAGCGAACGACTAACCGCATTGGTCATAAAATCCGACGAAACGGTGCTGGTAACGCCGAGTTTGGAATACCGGGGATTAAACAAGATGCCCAATGTATTTTCCATCCGGTGTTGGGACGACGGCGACAGCCCCATCGATTTGATCCACGAATTGCTGTACGGCGCATCGCGCATCAGCTTCGGCGAACAGATGTGGGCACGCAACGTGTTCAAACTACAGGACGCATTCAAGGGTAAAGGTGTCATCTGGCAAGACGCCACCGCAATCATTTCGCCAATCCGCAGACGCAAAGAACCGGCTGAAATCGCGGCCTTGGCCGAGGTGGCGGCCTGTGTCGACCGTGTGATCGCCGACCTTCAGGCCGGCAAGGTTCTATTCCGTGGAAGGACTGAACGCCAGGTGGCTGACGATGTTGACCGACTCATGAAATCATACGGTCACGAAAAAGTCGACTTCGTCATGGTGGCTTTTGGTCCCAATGTCGATCATCCACACCACGAACCAGACAATACGATCATTGGGGGCGGTGGTATCTTACAATTCGATATTGGCGGCTCCAAAAATGGCTACTTTAGCGACACGACCCGCTGTCTCCATATTGGAAAACCATCCGCCGAAATATCCGAAGCCTATGACTTGCTCTTTAAGGCACACGCGGCGGCTGTGGCAACAGTGAAACCCGATGTTCCAGCCAACCAGATTGACCGAGTGGCACGTGACATCATCGAACAATATTTTCCTGGCAAATTCATCCACCGCACTGGCCACGGAATCGGACTCGAAATTCACGAACACCCTTTCATTGTCAAGGACAATTATGACCCGCTTGAATCGGGTAATGTCTTCAGTATTGAACCTGGCATCTACAACGACCGCAAGTGGGGAATGCGACTCGAAGATATCGTGGTCGTCACCGATAATGGTGCACAGTTGCTCAACCACACCTGTCGCGACTTAGTGGCAATCTAGCGCGATTCGAAACATTTTTCACCACCCAGCAGTAATGCGGGTGGTCTTTTTTATTTTTAATTTTCACAACAGCGACACGGGTTGACATATAAATTCAAACATGCTAATGTTATACACTGTTTCTACTGGTCATCAATGTTTCGATATAGATCAACGAATTTGAAACAGGCGCTCATTTTACATCGAAGACAGGAGGATCCAACCCATGCTGAGACACGACTCATTCCACGGTGGAAAAGTGCAACGACTGGCAATCACGATCAAAGGCAAAGATTGCGCGGAATTTGGAATATTTAAACCTGGCGATTACGACTTCGGGATCACGAAGCGCCCGGAGAAAATCACCATCATTTTCGGCACCCTACACGAAGATGGAATCGGACAGGTATATCACGCTGGTCAGACTTACACCACCACAATCGGCCAGCCCATCCAAATATCCGTCAAAGAAAAAGACGGTTTGGTCATATACTTTAGCCGGTATCTCGACTAACCGGCATTAACACCAAAAAAAGGAGAGCGCATGCAATTACTGAAGGTGGACGAGTTGATCACCAAATCCGGTGAACACCGTGTAATACTAATCGGCCTGGCCGATAGCGAGAATGAGTGGCTTGAAGCGAAGCAACTCGACGACCTCGCTTTTCAACAACACCACGGCATCAGCATGGAGGAGCTAACTTCCATCGTGAAAAGCGGTGGGGCGATCATCCTGATCCGCGAAAAGGAGACCAGGCAGCTCATCGCTGAAGCGCAAATTCTGTTCAGGCAGATAGACCAACTGTCATACATCTTGCCGGAGAGAGAAGCGTTCAACTACGGCGTTGCCGTTAACCCCGACTTTCAAGGTTGCGGCCTGGGGAAAAAACTCATCCAGTACGTGGATCTGCTCGCAACAGAAGGCCACAGCGAGACCCTCTCTTTGACAGTGAGAGCCGAAAACTACACCAGCATCAAGCTCCACACTGATCTCGGCTTTCGTATCGTCGGCTACCTGCCCAATTTCTACGGCAACAATCCGTCCAATGCCCGGCTACTGATGAAAAAACCTGCCGGCCGTTCTTACGAAGACGGACTGATGAACACGATCGATGTGGAGCGCGTACCCGTTCACTACGGAGACACGCACGATCCGTACGCCCATGGCGTGATTTGGTCGCTTATTGCCCATGGGTATCAGGGGGTGTCCGCAGACCGACATGGCCTGACGTTCAAAAAGTTGCCCTAAACACGGCTCTCATCGGGCGACCGCAAGGTCGCCCATTATTTTTCCAAAAAAAACATTGAATATATACGTAATAGATGGTACAATTTAATTATGAAAATTATCAACGCCAAAATTACTAACTACCCGATCAAATTGACGACGCCGTTCAAATACGCGCTGGCAACTTTAGATTTTTTACCCTACGTCATGATCACGATTGAAACCGACACCGGAATCATCGGCCACGGCGAATCCGCGATTGGTTGGGACACTACCGGCGAAATGCCAGCTGGCAGTATTCAAATATTTAATGAAATCGCCTTGCCTTATCTACAAAATCGCACTATTGATAGCGTCGAATCAGTGCAAGCAGTGATGAACGATCTCAATAAATTTATTTATGAAAATACCGGACTGAAATCCGGCGTTGAATTCGCCTTGTTGGATGTCTTGACTCAAAGTCAAAACATTCCTGTCTGGCACTTGTTCGCAACCCATACCAATCACGACACTATCACCCCGCAAATTGTTTTTTCGTTGACCGCCTCCACTGATCCAGTCACTATTGTTGACAAAATCAAAAACGCCCAACAAGCCGGCGTCAAATATTTCAAATTCAAAGCCGACAAAAATATCGAACAACTAGCGACCATACTAAATTTGGTTGGACAAGCACTACCAACCGCCCAATTTATTTTGGATGCCAATCAAAGTTGGGAAGACGCGGAGGCCTCTCTCTCCAATCTCGCCCGCCTGGAAAATCTCAACATCGCTTGGATCGAACAGCCTGTCCATCACGACAATTACGGCGCGCTCGCGGCAATTCGTCAATCCACCAAATTCAAAATCATGGCCGACGAAAGTTGCCACAATTTACGAGATCTCGAAAATTTATACGCCCGCCAGGCAATTGATATGATAAATATCAAATTGGCCAAATGCGGCGGCCTGATGCCCGCTTTGGCAATGGCCAAATTTTGCGAAACCAACAACATTCAATATGTGCTTGGTAGCATGTTCAATTCTAATCTGGGCACTGCTAGCGATCTGCATTTCGCCGCACTCACCAATTGTGTAAGCTACGACATCACCCCACCATCAATGATTACAGAAGATATATTTGCAGGGATATCTTTTCAAGATTATCGAGTGGCTATTCCTACCGCCGCCGGCTTGGGAGTCTCACTAAAAAAATAATATGACCGATGCTAATAACGAAATTTTATCGCTAGCAAAAAAATTAATTTCCGAACCATCAACCGCTGACAACGCTGATGCCAAAAATCGATGTTTGGATCTGGTGGCCAATATTTTTGACGGATCATCTGTAAAAGAGACATACCAATACCAACAAGATAAAATTTTAATCATCAAAAATACCTCGGACAAAATAGTTGACATCGCCATCGCCTGCCATTTGGACGTAGTATCTGCCGAAGCGCGCAATTTTATTCCGCAAGAGACCGAAGATCAACTGATCGGGCGCGGCGCCATTGATATGAAAGGACAAACCGCGGCGGCCGCCATCGCTATGCGAGACGCTATTGGTACCGGACTACCCCTCAAACTCGCTCTCATCTTGACTACCGACGAAGAAACCAGCGGCGCTTCGACCAAATGGCTCAATGACCAAAAATTAATTATTCCTGCTTTTGTTTTGATCCCGGATGGCGGCGGTGAATCGTCCGTCGTGCTGACCCAAAAAGGATTTTGGCAAATCAAACTGACCGTTCGTGGCAAATCTGCCCACGCCTGCTACCCATGGATGGCCGAAAACCCCATCACCACCGGCATGCAGATTTTCAACGACCTGCTAAAAAATTTCCCTACACCAAAAAATGAAGACGATTGGCGCACCAGCATCGCGCTCACCAAAATCGAATCCGGGAAAAGCCTCAATCAAATTCCAGCGCTGGCCGAATTGTATTTTGATATTCGTTTTATCACCGAAAGCGATCGCGTCAATATTTTGAAAATTATCAAAGACGGATACGGCGACAATGTCCAAGTGGACGAGGTCGGCTACAATGGTATTTTTATGACAGACAAAAATACCCCTTATTTGGAACATTTGAAAAACGCCATCACCGCGATCACCGCCCAAACCACTGTTCTCAAAGGCGAATGCGGCACTTCGGATGCGATTTTTTATTCTGAACACCAAATACCGGCAGCGCTTTTTCGACCGCTCGGTGCCGGATTACACCAAGAACACGAATGGGTCGATAAAAAATCATTGTTCAATTTTTACCGAATTTTACAAAACTTCTTTATTAGAATAGCCGGTCAATAAAAACCCACGCCCGATCTTGACATTTTGGCAAAAATATATTAAGATGTAGTCCCGTTGAAGTGGGGAGGAAACAATTTAACAGGAGGAACGAATGGGCCAAAAACCCAACCATCGTGAAATTCGACAAAAGGGCCGCCGACTCGAGCGGTCCATTCCGGCGACGATCACCTTTGTCGATGAGCGACGGGTGACAATCGAAATCAACCGGAGGCAACACACCAGTCTGGCTGCCAACGCTCGCCGTATGAACGGCGACAACGACGGATTGCTCGTTGCCACCGATGAGAAGATCGCGATCGATCTCCGAAATTTCAACCCTAAAAAACCGGCTCACGAAAGGCTTGGAGAAATCCTTCGGTCAGTATTTGGACCGGAGATGTTCCCCAAAAACGCGCACACGGTGACCATCGTGCCGCCGCTCAAAGAAGAAAGAGCGGGGCGCAAAAAGCAACACACTGTCATCGTCGCCCCGAGCGTGATTTACGGAATTATCCGCCCCATCGCGCAGATGGTGCCCGACGCCGTCGCCCGCGTCAAAGGCGGCTCGTTGATCCGTATCTACAACATTGAGAGCCGTCTCGATGAAGTTGATGGGTTGAAAGAAGCCTATGAAAATTTAAAGAAAGCCGTAGGCTACTGATTCCCATGAAGTGAAACGGGTCACCCTCCCCCACCCGCATCACAGCGCTCCTTTGCTCGCCCCCGACCCAGTCGGGGGCATTTTTATTTTAGACGATTTTTTATCTTTGACTTTTTCGCCCAGCACCAATACAATACCATCCGTATGTCAGAAAATACTTTGCCGAAAAATTTTTTCCTCATCAATAAACCCGTCGGCTGGACCAGTTTTGACGCGGTCAATTTTATTCGCGCCAAATTGCGCGGCGCTGATGTCAAAAACAAAAATATCAAAGTGGGGCACGCTGGCACACTCGATCCCTTTGCTACCGGACTACTCATTGTCGGCATCGGTCGCGACGCCACCAAAAATCTCGACACTTTCAAAAATTTACCAAAAAAATATTTGGCCACGATCCGACTGGGCGCGATATCCGACACTGATGACCCGACCGGCAATGTGGTGACGCAAAACTGTGAACCCATTACAGAAGAAAAAGTCCGCGCGACTTTACCAAAATTTATCGGCAAACAGATGCAAATCCCCTCCTCACATAGCGCCAAAAAAGTGAACGGCCGCCGCGCCTACAAATTCGCCCGCGCCGGCAAGGATCCGGGCCTCCAACCTCAACCGATCGAAATTTTTGACATTAAATTTTTGGGGTATAGTTGGCCGGATTTGCAGATCGAAATCACCTGTTCGGCCGGGACATACATCCGCGCTTTGGCGCGCGATTTGGGGCAAACTCTCGGCACCGGCGCTTACTGCCTAGACTTGACAAGAACCGCCATTGGGGCATATGGAATTGGCGACGCCGCTGTTTTGGCCGACTTCAACCCCCTCTTACGCTACGATAATGGCTAACATCAGCCAAAATTGACAGCCTCCCCCAAATATGGTATAATATATCCATTAATATATTTCGATTTTGGGGAACAAGTCCTATTTGATCCACGCCGTTTCGACCATAAAATCGTTTTCCTTAATTATGCTTATTAAACTCGGAACAAAACAAATATCGTACACCGCCGGTTCGGCGGGCTTGTTGTTGTCCAAGTACTAATTCGCCAAGATTAGGCAAAACTTCTCGGATCAGTTAGACTCGCATCCTCATGTCGTTGAGGATTTTTAATATATGGAAATTATTATCGTTATCGTATCAGCCGCTGTCGCCCTAATAGCGGGCGCTCTGGCCGGATACGCGTGGCGCAAAAAAGTGGCTCAGGCTCTAGTCAACTCATCCGAAGCCAAAGCGGAAAAAATCTTGCTTGAGGCCAAAACCAAACAACAGGAATACATTTTGCAGGGCCAAGAAAAGGCCACCAAGATGATCGACGAAGCCAAGAGAGAAGATCAGCAAATGCGCGTAGAGTTGCGCGACATCAAGGCGCGTCTCGAAAAACGCGAAAACATGTTTGACCAAAAACTTTTGGAATTTCAGGGCAACCAAACCAAACTCCAAGAAAAAGTTGACCGCGTAAATCAAATCAAAGGCGAAATCGAAAAATTACGCGAACAAGAAGTCGTCACTTTGCAAAACGTCGCCAACATGACGCGCGATGAGGCCAAAGAACAGTTGATCGCCAAAATTGAAGAGGAAAACAAAAACGACCTCGCCGGCCGTCTGATGAAATTACAAAAGGAAGACGCTGTGGTCTACGAGGAAAAAGCGCGCGAGATTATCATGGACGCGATTCAACGTTGCGCTTCTTCGCACGCCGCCGAGACTACTTCTTCGATTGTACATATTCCGAGCGAAGATATGAAGGGTCGTATTATTGGCAAAGAAGGTCGCAATATCAAAACCATTGAAAAATTAACCGGCTGCGAACTCGTCATCGATGATACCCCTGAGTCGATCATGGTGTCGGGTTTCTCCCCGATTCGTCGCCAGATCGCCAAACTGGCTCTCGAAAAATTAATGTCCGACGGCCGTATTCAACCGGCGCGTATCGAAGAGTATGTGGAAAAAGCCAAACAAGATTTGGCGCTCGACATCAAAAAGGCCGGCGAAGAGGCTCTCTACAAAATGGGCATCACTGGCATTGATCCGAAATTAGTAGGTATTGTCGGCCGTTTGAAATACCGCACCTCCTACGGACAAAATATTGTGAACCACTCTATCGAAGTGGCGTATTTATCGGCTTTGATCGCCGCCGAGCTGGGGGTTGATCAGGCCAAAGCGAAAAAGGCCGGTTTCTTCCACGATATCGGAAAAGCCGTTGACCAAGAAACTCAAGGTTCGCACCCGGAGATCGGCTACGCGATTTTGAAAAAATTCGGCGTGGATGAAGACATTGCGCAAGCGGCCAAAACTCACCACGACGATCATCCGTATAATATTTTTTCTTCCATCGTCAAAGCGGCCGACGCTATCTCGGGCGCACGCATGGGCGCTCGCAAAGATACTTTCGAACAATTTGTGGCGCGTCTCGAAGAACTCGAAAAAGTGGCTGGCGCGTTCCCTGGCATTGAAAAAGTTTATGCCATTCAGGCCGGACGCGAAGTGCGCATTTTCGTGCGACCCAATGAGATCGATGATTATAGCGCCTTCCAATTAGCCAAAGATATTGCGCGCAAAATCGAACAGGAATTGCAATATCCGGGCGAGATTCGGGTGACCTTGATTCGCGAGACGCGAGTGGTGGAGTACGCGAAATAAATCTCTTGAAAAACAAAACAGGTGACGTTCGCGTCACCTGTTTTTTGTTATTAATATTATATCGCCGCGGAATATGGCAGTGACTTGATGTAATCTTCCATAAATTGCCAATCGGGATGGCTGTTTTTATCAACGGGAAGTTTGATTTTCAATTTCTTCAAACGATCGAGGCTCAAAGTTCTTCCGTACGCGAATCTAAACCTATCCTTTCTGATAATTGTATTCAAAAAAACGGCTACAAAAGAATTTAAGATAAAATTTTTCGGCCTTAAGATGGCAATATTTTGAGAAACGCAAAAAGGATCGATCTGGTAGCTGGATTTTAATTCATTGCCGACCATTGGAACCGTGATACACTCACCTGGATATACTTCGAAACTGCCGTCGTTTATCACTTTCGCGGTAATGCCGTTATTTTCTTCGGTACGTCCAACATAATTTATTCCGGCCTCGTTTAATTCCAACTTGTTGAGATCTACGCTTTTGCCTATTCTTACTTCAAATAAATCTTCGTAGACAAACCATTCAAATCGTTCTAATTTTAATTTCATCTTTATATTATTCTGAGCAAGTATTTGAACTAAATTAAAATTACCATTTCTTATTAGATAAGCCAGATACTGACGACCGGATTCAACGAACTCGTGATCAGATAAATTAAAATAATCGGTTTCTAAATAAGCCTCTACACACCATTCATCCGTTTGGCAAACTTTTTTTCTAATAGATTTGCCCGGAATGTCTTTTTTGTTGCTAAAATTAACCAACCATTCGTTTTTAATAGTTTTCCACAATTCCTCACTCTTATAAATCCTGCCCTGCGTTCTGTCTTTTTTAAACCCATCATCTTTCCAATATCCAAACCAACTTTCATGATGAGGATCACTATCGTGCGGCACATGGGCGGTAAAAACCATAACACACGTGACCACCCCCACCGGATAGAACAAATCATCCGGCATACTCATCACCGCTTCGAGACGATGATTCTTCAAAAGTTTTTCCCGCAAGGGGTTTTTGGTGTCAATCGCGAGTTGCATTGGAACGATAGCCACACCAGTTCCTTTTGTTTGCAACAAATCAAGCATTTGAATAATAAAATGCCATTCGGAAACATCCTCGCCTTTTTGCGAGTAAGGCGGATTAATGAAACCCGTGTCCGCTTTTCCTTTGATTTTTTCGATGATATTTTGATCTTTCAAACTGTCGCCTTGATATAGATTGGTTTTCCCATCGCCGCGCAGTATCATATTGGAAACAGCCAGCGCAAACATTTCCGGTGATTGTTCGACTCCGATCAATGAATTCTCCAATATCCTGCGTTTTTCATCAGCATCAACATTTTCGGTCATTTTCTTCATGGCGGAAATGAGAAATCCCGCTGTACCGGCGCAGATATCCAATACAACCGAATTTTTATTTACTTTGGCGATATCGGCAAATAGATCAGTGATATGCTTCGGGGTCAGCACGATACCGAGCCCTTGTTTGTCGCCGCCGGTATAACGAATAAATTCACCATAAAAATTACCAATAATATCAAAGTCGTAATGATCTTTGGTGAAAGGTTGTACGCGCGCATGCAATTCTCGGATAATGTGCAATAACGGCGATTCGTTTTTCTTCGTGTCGACTTTGTGCAATTCAGGGTGATGTTCGATGAAACTAAAAGCATTCGTGACAGCTTTTTTCTTTGATTCCTGATTCGCGCCCAATTGCGCCCGATTCACCACATCAATGATTGCTTGAAAGGTTTTTTGCGCCAAATCATCGCCGTCATACGCAATATAGGCCTTTTCAAAACCTCGTTCCATCAACGCCAGCAGTATACCACTCACCAAAAGCGGTTTTTGCGCCTCAGTCACCTTGGCATAATCGCGCAAATATTCATGCAACTCGCGAGAAAATTTCATCAAATCATTGTGACGAGTTTTGGCCAATGCCGGATCAAATTTCGCTCGTTCGATATATCGATTCCAATCTAATATTGTTTCAATTTTGTGATTATTTTCATCCAACAAATCTGAATAAGCAGACGAATTTTTCGGGTATAAAAAAGTACTGATTTTCAAACCACTCTCATCTTCGCCGCTAATACCAATCGCTATCACATTGAATGCTCTGGAGAAATGACCTCCATACAAAAGCGCGCCATCAACCGCATAATCCCTGTATAAATCCCGTTTTTTTGATTCATGAAATTTTGCATCGGCTTTACATTCTATAATCATCAAAAATTCATTATCGTCTTTTTTGCGAATAATAAACTCCGGTTTTCCCAGTCCTTCGCCGGATTTGCTGGCATTTTTTAGTAATTTTTGGATCACCGGATTATCGCTTTTTTGTTCTTCAACAATAAAATCATCATTGTCCAAGATGCCGGCTCCAGCCAAAAGTTTCCGAGTGACATTTTCCGTTTTTTTCTCATTTTTGCCCATATTCTATATAAAATATTAACAATGGCATTATAACATTTTTATCAAATTTTGATAAGCGCCATCACTAAAATGCTAACACTAGCCAAAAAAAACCGGCTATGGTATAATATTGGTGTAAGATAAGCCTAAACTATGACTAAAATAAATCTGCGAAAGGGGGTGACATTATGAACAAAGCTGATTTAGCTCAATTACTCGCCGAAAAAATGAACCTTTCCAAACGCGAAACCGAAGACATGATCAACGCGCTTTTGGATATCATCACCGAAAAAATCAAAGGCGGTGAAGAAGTGGTGTTTACCGGTTTCGGCGCTTTTAGCGCCAAAACTCGCGCCGCCCGCACTGGTGTCAACCCGCAACATCCGACCGAAAAAATCCAAATCCCGGCCGTCCGCGTACCAAAATTCAAAGCCGGTAAGGCTCTAAAAGACGCGCTCAAAGCGTAAAAATAATTTTCGAAATAAAAAATCTCTGCAAATAAAACGGCAGGGATTTTTTGTTTCGATTAAATTTTGAAAAAATTCATCATTGCTTTCCTCCACTATAGCATCGCGCATACCTGCCCCTTGACAAAATATGCCTTAAGCGCTATGATAACGGGTCAGATTTCTGTCTGATAAACACCGCCGCAACAACGCTCTTTGAAAAAGAAAGGTGAAACATGGAAAAGAACACACAAGAAGTTACCCCACGCATGTTCCTCGAAATGTTCCGCCAAAAACAGAATGCCGAGGCGCCCCGCGGGTGGTTTGGCAGAGTCCTGCACGGGAGGACAAATGACGAATTCCGCTATTTGTCCAACGACCCCCACTGCCGGATCGTGACGGCGCTTGGACCCGACGGGCTCGGACGCCTGATCGGACTGCCTGGGAAAGAGGTACTCAAGACTGTCGGGTACACACCGACCGATATCCAAAAATTGGTTAACGCCGGATACTATTTCCGATTGGCATACTTCCAGGACAAGCCATCCATCCAGTTGGCAACTTGGGAAGAAGTGGCTGTATTGGCTTCTGTCATATACCCCGAAACGATCAACGCGTTCGATCGACACTTGAACGAACTGCGAGCGATCCCGTTCGAAATCTGGCAAAAAGTCGGCCGATTCGACTGGAACGAAGTACGCCGACTTGGACCGGACGATCCCAGATTCATGACCTATGAAAGATTTTTACAGAGCACGCAGACGGCCTACAATCTGCGGCGATTATTGTTCGAAATCGGGTTAGACGAGACTTTTACCGGCGATGGATACGCCAACGGCGTAAAGTCATACGTCATGCCCAATGTCCGATTGGAGGTGTTGGGCCAGCATGATATGTTGCCAGTGCCCATTTAGGGAGTCACGATCACGATCGTCACTCCCTTTTTTATTTACCCGACCAATCAACACCGACCAATCGACGCGGATTGTTGACTAACATCATCTCCAAATCTTTCAAACTAATTCCTTCGCACAGTAATTCATGACAAAATTTATCCAAGGTGATACTCGGATACGGACTAGACGATTGGCCGACGTCTGAAGTCAAAATACAATTTGACGCTCCTACCAATTTTATTTGTTCGACTATTTCCCTGATCGAAATTTTGTCAATAGTATTCATCGACACGCAATGTTCGATCACTGCGCCCATTTTAATCAACTTTTGTTGAATATTTATCGGCATGCCGATCGGTCTGTAAATAGGGTGAGTAATAATAATTCTTTTGATACCCAAATCAGCTGCCGTCTGCACCAGCCGCTCACTTTCGCGCCAAGATATGTGCCCTGTGGCCAAAATACTGTTTGTTTCTTTAATTGCTAATAATACACCCACTACATCAGCACGAATTTTTCCATCTGCAAAAATTTCCAAACCACGATCGCAAATATCTGATTTTATTTTTCTCTCTTGTTTGGTCCACTCGATCGGTATTTCGCATCCAGTGACGGACAAAAAATTCTTGGCGTTGATAGTGGGAAACCAGACAACAATCGGGTACTTACTCAATTCAGCCGCCGCTCGGATAATGTCCGAATTAAAACCACCGACATAATAATTCAATACCACCGAATCTATCAAAATAAAATCTCCACTATCCCGAGCCATAGAGGTGGTGGCAAAAAAATGATTTTTGATTGCCGCGCCAGCCAATTTTCCACCCTCTTCTCGAATCAATTCTTGCACACTAAATTTACGCGGTATTATTTCTGGACCGACATGCACGTGTAAATCAATAGTATTGGATATTAATTTTTCTAATTGCATATAAATAATATAAACGGGGCCATTTAAGGCTGACCCCAAACCTATTTTCAACCCATCCAGGGTGCGCAAAGTTTTTCCGGCAAGAAGTACAATCGCGGCAGATCGCGATCAACATCGAGATCTTTTCCCCGCAGGACAGCAGACACTTTAATCGGACGCAATCGCTCTTCGACGAGCGTTGCTTCTGCCAACCTCTCCACCAGGTAAACGCGATGGTCACTTTTGCGTCCCATATTTTGGGCTACTCTTGCCGCTTTCATCATAATAGATGGTGAAATCAGCTCATGTAGCACGTCTTTCACCTGAGCTCGATACGGATCAGCCTCACGGTCGAAATCTGACCATATCCAGAATTCGGCCCAAGGAATTACGCGAGACAACTGCGATTGCAGACTGGAGAAATAATCGGCCACTGCTTTCGTGGGCAAATTATTGATGCGCGTTCCATAAAGATCCGCGCCCAAGAATATCCATCTGAATTTCTTGTCGGGCATATGCTCTTGCCATTCATCGACCATTGCCCGGAAAAAATTTAGAACAGCGACTTCCTTGTCCGAATCGACGATTGTGACGCCTCGGCTTTTCCAGTCGTACCGCGGCCCCCAAGGAGTGAATAGGGTCACTTCCGTTTGATGTAAACGAGGAAGGACGCCCTCTTCGAACAATACTGCCCGTTGAACCTTGTGATTCGGATAGTAGCGCGTGCGAAACCACTTCACGCCTAAATCCTGCTCTTTCATGACGTTTTCTCCTTTCGTTGAGGTGACTAACTACAACACCCAATATCGTCGGAATGGATGTCTGGGATCGCAAATGTCCAAAGCCCTGAACTCAAGAACGCAGAAGAGCCGGGCGGCCGATTCATATATCGGCCATGCTGTGGGGTAATCGATTAGATCAATTACCAACCCACCCCACTCCGGACCTACGTAGAAATCATGCATCACACTCCTCCATCTGCGTAAAACGCACCTGAGTTGAAATGTAAAGAATAAAAAACCTCTCCCGTTCGGGAGAGGCCTAAATTCATTTTTACAAAAACAAACTCAAACCTTTCCCGGCCGGGGGTTTGAGTGATGATGAAATAATTTTTTGAGCATATTTTTGTAGCCACCCCTGCCGTTTTCGAGCCAAAAAGCCACTCGCGCCACGGTAGTGGTGGAAGTGTTTAGTTTTTCCGCAATCACGCGATATGACAATCCTTTTTGGAGCAAAAGCACCACCTGCCAGCGGTCGCTCATATCCTTTATTTCCTCCACCGTACAAAGGTCGCGAAAAAACGCCTCGGATTCTTTTACCGAAGAGAGCGTTAAAATCGCCTGAAATAAAGCGGTGGTATTTTTGTCGAATTTGAATGGTTGATTATTCATAGTGTTTGTATCACTGTACTAACACAGTACTACACTGTAATATTTGTGTCAAGAGGAGTTATCCACAGCCCAAATAAAAAAGCCGCACCCCACGTTCGCTTGTGCGATTGTGGAATGCGGTCAGTCCGACTATTGTCACCTCAACAGGAATATAATGTTGGTGACGTACCACACAGCCGCTTCCTCCGAGGGGAAAACGCCCGTGCACTCGCCGTCCGGAATATTGCTTTGTCCGGAGTAGCACCTCAACTGTTCGGCGCTCATGGGCACAGACAGATCGTCTGGCCTCTCAAGACCATACAGTTTGGCTCCATTGGCCCAAGCTGGTGGAGCAATATACCGTATATCACTGTCCGGATCATCTACAGCGTCGCAGGTGATGAAATTTCCTTCGGCGAAGTAGTTGCGGGGCTCTTCCCCCGTATTCGGGAGATACTCACACTCCCAACGCGCGGCGATCATCACGCGCACCATGCGCGTCTCAATCTCCCCCGATGAACGCTTGACGTCGTAATATACATCCCGGGCAGAGTCGCGGCTCG
>Ga0208373_1002537_pt1 | contig 19957 bp, 20 predicted proteins | sample RifOxyC2_FD_184036 | JGI IMG/M metagenome (GOLD analysis project Ga0208373, IMG submission 184036) | Soil microbial communities from Rifle, Colorado - Rifle Oxygen_injection C2 (SPAdes) | ecosystem: Environmental > Terrestrial > Deep subsurface > Rock core/Sediment | place: Rifle, Colorado... | reverse complement strand
CTACATGCCTCTGCCGGCATCAAGTCAGGACGTGCTCGATGTTGCTAGGTCGCTCAATACCAAATTCAAAATCATCGACGATGCCAACAAGAACAAATTTGATGTCTCCGAAAGAGTGATCAAGAAAATAGTTGCCAAGAAAACACCAGGAATAAAAATAACTCAAATTTCATATAAAACTGACAACTTCGGAGAAAAGAGCATCAGTATCCGGGGTAGTGCTACGTCTCGGGACACTCTACTTAACTTCAGTCAAAGTCTCGACAAAGATCCGGATTTCAAAAAAGTTGACCTACCAATATCAAATTTCATAAAAGGATCGGACATTCAATTCTTTATTAACCTCATCCCATCATAAATCATGCAAGGTAACGCCCCAAAAAAATATCTAGTCCTGTCTGTCTTGTTTTTTGCACTTGCCTGTGGAGCTTTTTCTTACCTGTATCATGGTATCAGAAGTAATCGCAAAGTTTTTAAAGATGCGCAGATAGCCTGGCAGAGAGAGGAAGACCGTTTGGCTGAAATACGCATGATCGACCGTTCGATTAAAACAGTCGAAGCAGAGAAAATTCTTTTCGAGTCTCACTTTGCAACCAAGAAAGATATCGTGCCGTTTCTAGACACACTTGAGAAAATAGCTTTGTCTGTTGGTGCTAGGGCCGAGGTTGCTTCGGTGGATACCAAAGAAGGTTCAAATGGAATTACCGTAGCCCTGCGGGCTTCGGGTTCGTTCGAATCGTTGTATAAATTACTGACTTTGCTCGAGAATTCGCACTTTGAACTCAAGATAGAAGGTCTGGATTTGCAGAGAGAGTCTTTGTCAGATGCGGTAGGTTTCGGTTCCAAATGGCGGGCAGTCTTCCAGGTAAAATTATTAAGTTACGTTGAATAACATGAAATTTGATTTAAAAAATATACTAAATCTTCTTAAAAAAAAGAAAGTTTGGAAAAAGAATGATTTTGAGATAAATCCAAATCTATACTGGAGGTACTTGCTGGTGTTGGTTGTGGCGGTCATCGCAGGGTCGTTTATTTTTGGAGTCATTATTTATGGGCAGATAAAGTCTGAGCCGCTTTCATCCGCTGACAGTGGTAAAGAAACAGAACGCTCTGACCAGAAAAACAGCATCCTGGAAATGCTTGAATATTTTGAAACCAGGAAGGAGAAGTCCGAGCTTATAATAAAGAGTCCGTCACCGGTCGTTGACCCGTCGATTTAAAAATGTTAGTTTAGTTTACAGGTCGGGCGGTTAGCTCAGTTGGTAGAGCAGCGCTTTTACACAGCGAAGGTCAGGGGTTCAAATCCCTTACCGCCCACAAGCGAAGCGAAATGCGGTAGCGAGCGAACTGCTTCGCTCGCGCAAGGGATTTGAAAGGCTTTTCCTTATTTAAAGAATGGAAAAGCACCTGCCGACGTAGTCGGCAAATCCCTTACCGCCCACAGTGTTTAATGAAATGTCCCTGTAGTTCAATGGATAGAACTGCGGACTTCTAAGCCGTCGATGTTGGTTCGATTCCAACCAGGGACACATGAAAATAAAAGTTCTATACGAAGACCACGATATTGTCGCTATTGATAAACCGGCAGGTATTGCTGTGCACGCTGACGGTAGGACAAAAGAAAAAACTGTTACCGATTGGATGTTAAAGACTTATCCAGAATCAAAAGGTGTAGGCGAACCTCTAGGGGACATAGATCGCCCAGGTATAGTGCACCGACTCGACCGAGACACCTCGGGTGTTTTGCTCTTGGCGAAAAATCAAAAAGCGCACGAATGGTTAAAAGCTCAGTTTCAAGAACACACCATCAGAAAAGTTTACAACTGCATTGTGAATGGTTGGGTAAAGAATGAGCGTGGGGTAGTGAACAAACCGATTGGCCGAAGCCCTTCGGATTTTCGTCGTCGACTGTCTGGGCGTGGTGCGCGTGGGGAAATGCGGGACGCGATAACTGAATACAAAGTTCTAAAAAGATTTACTGATGACGATGGGGACAAGTTTACCATCCTCGAGGTTCGTCCGAAGACCGGCCGTACCCACCAAATCCGCGTCCATATGAAATATTTAAACCACCCTATTGTGGCGGATAGTCTGTATAACCCAGACAAACCTATTCCAAAAGGCATCAACCGCCTGGCTCTGCATGCCAAGTCGATTGAATTTGAAGACCTCAAAGGTGAGAGGGTGAAAGTTGAATCCAAGCTACCAGAAGAATTCTCGGCCGGTATTCTCTGAAGGGTGTTTGCCTTTGGTAATGTTTTGTGTTAATCTCTCTCCCATGGCAGGAAATATAATTAAATCTATAAAATTAACCCCAGTAGATACAGGCGCTCGCAAGAAGCTTGATTTTAGTGCGGGGGACACTGTAAAAGTGTGGGCGAAAATTGCTGAAGAAAAAGCCCCAACCAAAAAGGGTGAAAAACCAACTATAAAATACCGTTCCCAGGCCTTTGAAGGCATGGTGCTCTCACGCAGTCATGGTACTGAACCGGGAGCAACATTTACTGTACGACGTGTGGCTTCTGGCGTGGGTGTAGAAAGAATCTTCCCACTATTCTCACCACTCGTAGAGAAAATAGAAATAACCAAAAGAGCTAAAGCTCGCCGAGCAAAGCTTTTCTATGTCAGAGACAAAGCTGTAAAGGATGTTAGAAAGAAACTGAGATCCGTAGCTGTAGAGAAAGAGGTAGCCGGAAACACCGAAGTAGAAGTAGAGTCTGAACCAGAAATCAAGACTGAAGAATAAAAAGAAATGCTCTACGAAAGTAGAGTTTTTCTTTTTATTAAATTAGTAGACGTTATTACCTTGAGGGTTTATAATTAAAAGATGGGGAAGAGGGGACCTAAACCAAAAAAAATTATAGATGAAACGTGGCGACCCGAGCTTGCTTACGCCGTAGGACTTCTGGCTACAGATGGCTGTTTAGCCAAAGATGGTTTGCTGATTGATTTGACATCAAAAGACAGAGAACAATTAGAAAATTTTTCTCGATGTCTTGGGATTAAATTTAAAATAGGTGAGAAAAAAGGGAAATATGATATAAAATGCTTAAGAATTCAGTTTAAAAATAAGATTTTTTACGATTTTCTTTTATCTGTCGGACTCACGCCAGCAAAATCAAAGACAATTGGGCAAGTGATGATCCCCCAGAAGTATTTCTTTGATTTTTTACGGGGGTCTTTTGACGGAGATGGATGTTTTTATTCATATTGGGACCCACGTTGGAAGTCCAGTCACGTGTTTTACCTTGAATTTATTTCAGCGAGTAAGGGCCACGTTGATTGGTTGCGAGCAAAGATAAAAAATCATTTAAAAATAAAAGGTCATATTACCCAGAATGGAGCCAAGACCATATTTCAACTAAAATATGCAAAGAAGGAATCTGTGGCAATAATTAAAAAAATGTATTACAATGCGGACGTTGTTTGTTTATATAGGAAAAAATTCAAAATAGAAAAAGCGTTAAAAGTTGAAACAAAACAACAAGAAAAATATACATAAAATGCGTGGGTGGTGTAACTGGTAAACGCGCTACCTTGAGGTGGTAGTGGGAGCAATCCCGTGGAGGTTCAAGTCCTCTCCCACGCACAGAGTTGACAAAATACTAAAATCGTGCTAATTTCAAAGGTATATCGTTCATTTAAACAACTTTCCGATGAAAAAGTTTTTCTGGGCGATATCGATTTTTTTAATCATTTTCGCCCCCGCGCGACTTTCGGCGCAAGGTCTGAAAGAACTTCTCGTTGACTGCTTCAACGAGGCTCTAGGGTTAGAGAACCACATCAGACAATTGTCTGGAGAGGTGGTTTCTTCCGTTGACAGACCCCTGCACTGGAAAGTGTCTGGGGACCAAAATGGGCTTGTCTTAGAGAAGGGCGGAAATCTTTCGGTACCAGGAATTCTGTGGTACCAAGTTTCTTGCCCAAAAAGCGGGTTAAAGTTTTTCTGGACTCCAGATCGGACGTTTGGAAAAATTTTTACTCCAGCAGGAAATTTCTTGCTAGAGTCTCGCGGAGGGCAGTTTTCCCTTTCCCTAGACCCGGGGATAAAAAAAATAAACAAAAAGACACTCAAGCAGTGTCGAAAAGAATTAAAAAATTTCAAACAGTAAAGGGCTGGTCAGATCATTCTGTCAGCCCTTTAAAAACGCCAATTTGTATATTTGATATTTAAAGTGATATGATGAGTGCATGAGTCTTGAAAATCCAAGTCCGGGGCACGATCCCCAAAAAAGGAAATTTTTACAAAGAGCAGGATTAACAGCGGCATCATTTTTAGTTCCTGGTTTTGTAAAAGCCGCCTCGAAATCATTTGAAAAAAGTAAATTTGCTAAAGATGAGTCTGGGTTGGAAAAAAGCGGTGATCCTTTGACCTTAACCGTCAAAGCTGAGTTTGTCACAGCGACCACAGAGTTTGCTGACGAAACAGCTGGAAGAGCAGCTTCACGCTCCATAGAATTGTTTTTAACCAAAGCCCAATTATCAAATATCGACCTAATGACAGCAGAGATCGAGGTTATTGGTACTTACTCAGTAGAAAGAGATTGGAAAAATAATAATATGATTGCCGAGGCGAGAATGAATCTAGGGTTAGATGTTCTGAGAAAAGTCCTAATAAGAATGGGTTTTAACGACGAACAGATTGACCGCATGAATATAAAGTCTAGTTTTGGAGGTAAAAGTATTAAGAAGATATATACCCAAGAACAACTTCGAGCGATGGACGATAAAGCTACCCAGGAAGCCATAGATGGTTGCCAAGGTTTTGATATTAAAATCAAAGCTGTTCCAAAAGAGATAGAACGGATACCACCAAACAATGAACTCAAATCATTCAAGGTGGTTATAATCGATAGATCACAGTCTATGGAGAATGATATGCGTGCAGTTGACGAGGAATTAAGGGAAATTAACTCTACGTTAGATAAGCCCATAAAAACATTAAATGTTCAGGGTGGAAATTATGAAGCGCATTTGCGTACTTTATATGACGTTATGAGTCCTTCTTCGTTTAATCCTAGAAAAGAAAAAACCAGAATTTTATTACTTACTGATGAGCCCGACAATAAGCTTACTCCAAAACAATACGAATACAATGTTAGTGAGGTGATCGGTCTGGCTAATAATAATAGAACAGAAATAATGGTAAAAGTATATAATCCTAACAAAGATGAAGGAGGATTTAAGATATTTAGTTTAAACAAAAACAAGTTTGCGTTGCAGGCTCCTGATCACTATGAAGATGATCCAACCAAGGCGGGAGAATGGTACAGAGATCTTCCAAACAGTTAAACAGTATACTGTAATTTTCTTACTAAGAGATATTGAATAAAGTTTTCTGCTATAATAATTGAATATATGTCAGAAAATTTTAAACTAGCCCTTCGAACATTAAAGAACCAAGTCGCTTCGCTTTTTTTCTTGCTCTTGGTTGTGTCCTCGATAGTTTCTTTTGCACTCGGGTCGGCAGTAGATGGTACAATAATACTTGTCATAATTCTCATAAATGTCTTCCTTGGATTTTTCCAAGAATTCCGCGCATCCAAAGCTGCAGAAAAACTATTGCATCTAGTTGAAAACAAAGTATACGTTCTGCGTCACGGGGCGTTGGTTCAAGTCAAAATAAGTGAACTGACAATGGACGACATTGTGCACTTGGTCCCCGGATCTATTGCTCCATGTGATCTGGAAGTCATCGAAGCAAATGACGCTACGCTCGACGACTCTGTTCGTACCGGGGAGACTCTGCCGAAAGAAGTCCTAATGGGACAAAGTATTTTTGCGGGGTCAGTACTTTCTGAAGGCAAGGTAGTAGCTCGCATAGTAGCACTTCCTAAAAATTCATCTCTGACTAAATATGAACAGAAATTACAATCCGTAAAAAAATGGTCCAGCTTTAGTGTTTTTACTGAAAAAGTCATCAAATACGTTTTCGCCGGAGCTCTAGCTGCACTAATCATCGTGATGTGTGTGGTTGTTTTCGTTATGGGTAAATACGACTTGCTGGAATACTTTGTCTTTTCAATTGCGATGTTGGTTGGAGTGGTCCCAGAGATGTTGCCGCTAATTGTCAGCATAATACTAACCCGTGAATCTTTGGTCCTTTCAAATAAAAAAGTAATCGTGAAGCGTCTGTCAGCGCTCGAAGGTTTAGGAGCAGTAGAATTCTTGCTGACAGACAAGACTGGAACCATCACCGAGAACAATTTGCGCGTAGCTGCAGTGCGGGACCTGTATGATTTCTGGGAAATTTCAAACTCTATAACCGAGGGGGAGTATGAACGCTCGGCACTTTCTTTGGCCTATGACAACGCTCTTAATTCATCTATAGGTAAAATAAATTCACAAACTCAGAAGATTACACACTTTGAAGCATTCAATCGTCATCTGGGTTACGAAGCTTTTATTTTTGAAGATGGAGCAAAGGCTATTCGAGGAATGTTGGACAAAGTGGTGGCTCTCTGCCGAGACTTTAAAGAAAAGGGAGTAGTTTTAGACACCGCTCAAGCTTATGAAGAAAAAGGTATGCGGGTCATCGGGCTTGCTTATGGTAGAGCTGGTGAGTGGATATTCTCTGGGTTTGTGGCTTTCCATGATCCGGTCAAGAAAACGGCAGCTGAATCCATAAAGCTTGCTCACGAACGGGGAATAGCGGTGAAGATACTCACCGGGGATTCACGTGCTGTAGCAGAGTCTGTAGCCGAAGAGTTGAAGCTCGTCTATGCAGGCAATCTGATTATCTCTCTGGAAGAAAAAAAGGTAGCGAGTTTAACCGACGAAGAATTGCGTAAGGCCGTCGTGTTCGCAAAATGTACTCCAGAGGACAAACTGGCTCTCATCGACAGGTTTTTAGCACTTGGACCAGTAGCATTTTTGGGCGACGGCATCAACGACGCCTTGGCTCTGCGTCGGGCGGATGTAGGTATAGTGGTAGACCACGCAGCCGACATTGCTAAAGAATCTGCGGATATATTGCTACTAGAGAAAGACCTGACCCCGATACTCGAAAGTGTATCGACTGGACGCAAGGCCCTTCGAAATATTTTGGTTTACATCATGTACACCTTGGCGGGTAACGCCGGAACATTCTTTTCTTTGTTGGTGGCTTCATTTTTTTATCCGGTTTTGCCGATGTTGCCGATACAAATACTTTTAAATAATTTACTCACAGACCTGCCACTAATACTCATAATCACAGATCGTCCAGATGAATACGCACTACGCCACGCACCACATTTTGAACCCAAAAAAGTAATAAAAAGAGTTATTATTTTCGGTTTGATTTCAAGTGTGTTTGACCTGATGTACTTCACCCTGTTTAGTAACGCTAGTGTCGCTGAATTCCAAACAGGTTGGTTCTTGCTTTCAGTATTTGCCGAGCTTGCACTCATACTGTCCATTCGTTCGTCTCGTTTCGTGCTCAAAGCCCCAGCCATGTCTGTGCCACTGGCTTTCGGAATAGTAATATCAGCCTTGCTACCATTTATCTTTATTTACAATTCCTACTTGGCAAATATTTTCCATTTCGCATCTTTGCCAGACTACATGCTCATGATTATCGTGTACCTGGTCCTCACCTATATCGCCGCCAACGAAGCCGCCAAGTTCATCATGCATAAAAGGAAACTCTATAATAAACCTAAATCCGTAGAGGACGTTTTCAGGTTTTAGCTTTTAACCAAAATAGTTTGTATTCTCCGCCCCCACTCGCAATATCGTGTTAAACGATATGTTATTATACAAAGATGCAAACCCAAAAGATTGAACAATTGTGGTCCATGTCGACCGAAGAATCCCTAACAAGCCTGGGCTCTGTAGAAAAAGGGCTGGCTGAAGCCGAGGTTGAAAAGAGGCTCAAACTCTACGGCAAGAATACTTTTAAAAAGAACGAGAAAAAAGGCCCCGTCTCTTTGTTTTTTAAGCAGTTTCTAAGCCCACTGATATTCCTGCTTTTAGGAGCTGCTATCATCACTGGGTACCTTAATGAATGGACCAACACCATCGTTATACTATTTGCGGTGTTTTTGAATGTGGCTATAGGTTTCTATCAGGAATATCATGCAGAAAATACCCTGGCCAAACTCACAACATATATCAAAGATCGTACTCGAGTCATCCGCGAAGGGAGAGAAGAAGAAATAGATTCGAGTGAGATTGTACTGGGCGATATTATTAAACTCGCTTACGGATCTCGTGTTCCAGCGGATGCGCGCATCATTACCGTGAACAACTTGCGCATCGACGAAGCAGTACTTACTGGGGAATCTATTCCAATAGAAAAAAAGATTGATGTGGTTCCGATGGGGGCCGAAGTTGCTGAACGCAAAAACATTGCCCACGCCGGGACACTGGTCGTCGAAGGATACGCGACCGCTATAGTTTACGCGACAGGTAATTACACAGAAATAGGTAAAATCGCAGGGATTGTTTCGAAAATTGAACGAGCAAAAACCCCATTACAAAAAGGTGTCGATAAACTAGCTTGGCTCATATTTATATTAGTGCTCGTGATTGTGCTAGGTATTTGGATGTTGGGTATTTCCCGTGGTGAGCCAGCACTTCCGATGTTAGTGCTCTCTGCGGCGGTGGCGGTAGGTGCGGTACCGGAAGCTTTGCCAATAGTTCTGACTATGATACTTGCTATTGGTGCTACACGTATTGCTGCCAAGCGTGGAGTTGTACGCAAACTCTCTGCGGCAGAGACACTTGGCTCGACGACCCTCATTATGACGGACAAAACCGGGACACTTACTATGGCGGACATGAAACTCGTCGGAATACACACCTTGGAATCTATGCTTTTGGGTACCGAAAGTGACACAGACTTTTCGGGAGAAGACAAAAAAATACTTGAACAAGCACTTCATAACATCGACATTACCCTAGACAATCCAAAAGACACAACGGACAAATGGACGTTCCGAGGTCGGCCGTTTGAAATAAACATAGCTAAAGCAGCACTACGTGAAAGTATCTCACTTGATGAAACATTGGCCCCAGGTTCACAAATATTATTGCCATTTAATTCGACCAATAAATTCTCGGTGGCGTTAGCCGGGGAATATTACAGTGTTATGGGTGCACCAGATATCTTGCTCAAACGTTCAAAGGTGTCCAAAGAAGATTATTTGAAACTCGAAACATGGATAGATCAAACTTCTCGTGCTGGTAAAAGGCTCATTGGTATTGCTCGAATGAAAAAACACGGTGCGCATCCAGGGGTGAACGACATAGAAAACTTAGAGTTCCTGGGGGTGTTGCTGTTTTATGATCCGATTCGTCCAGAAGTACCACAAGCTATCAAAAACATCGAAGCCCACGGTATGAAAATGGTATTGATCACTGGTGACCTGGTTGGCACCGCGCTTTCTGTAGCCAAGAGTCTGGATTGGGCGGTGAAAGAAGATCAAGTACTCCTCGGATCTGATTTGCGCAAAATGTCTGACGAAGAGTTGTTGGTGGTGATACCGAACATTAAAATTTTTGCCCGTGTGACCCCAGAAGACAAACTTCGTGTGGGGATGTTGTATCAGAAGTTAGGTGAAGTGGTAGCAATGACAGGAGACGGGGTGAACGACTCACCAGCGCTCAAAGCAGCAGATATCGGAATATCTCTGGGCTCAGGTTCGGACGTAGCTAAATCAGCAGCGGACCTAGTACTCCTTGATGACAACTTTGAAACCATATCGTTGGCTATTGATGAGGGGCGTAAAATACTCGGCAATATACGTAAATCGTTTGTGTATTTGATGTCCAACTCGCTCGATGAAGTTTTTGTTGTTGGAGGAAGTTTGATCGCTGGGCTTGCACTGCCACTTACTGCACTGCAAATCATCTGGGTTAACCTTTTTACAGGATCACTCCCAGCACTCGCGTTTGCTTTCGACGAAGACATAGATAGAGAGAAATATAAAGGACGGGATTTGAGGTTGATTTTTACCACTGAGGTAAAAGTTCTAACTCTGGGTATAGGAGTCTTGAGTTCTATGTTACTTTTCCTTTTGTATTACTTCTTGGTCCGCATAGGTTTACCGATTGAGGTTACCCGTTCTATATTCTTTGTTTGTTTTTCTTCGTATATATTGGCTATTTCATATTCTTTCCGTTCACTGCATGCACCAATCTACAAATACAATATATTTGCGAACAAGAAGTTAAACTGGAGTCTGTTGATTGCTGTTGTCATCCTAATCGCGACTATGACGATACCGCGTATGCGAGATATTTTCGACCTGGCACCGATGCCGGTTACTTGGTTACCATTTGTTGTCTTGTGGTTAGTTCTCAATTTGCTTCTTGTAGAAGGAGCAAAATACGCAGTGCGTAAAACAAAGCATCTTTTTTAACTCTTGAAATTTAAGAAAAATCTGTCATTATAGGGTTTACGAAGTAAAACTTCGTATATGGTGCCTATGGTGTAGTGGTAACACAGAAGCTTGTGGAGCTTTTATCTCCGGTTCGAATCCGGATAGGCACCCACGTCAAACGTTTCAAAAAACTAAATATTATGGAACACAAAGAAACGTACAAATCAGTCGTGAAGTGGAAGGGAGAACCTTGTGATGTTGAACATTATGTAGCATCAGATTTTTCGCATATTCCAAATGAGCTAATTGAAAAAGTACACGGTGTTTGTTTTCGAAATGGAAAAATGCTCATCGTTTATCATGACGGATGGGGTATCTGGGGCATACCCGGAGGCACTCGAGAAGAAAACGAGGAAGTTTTGAATACACTAAAGAGAGAAATTCAAGAAGAGTCTGCGTGTTCGCTTGTGAGCGCTCATCCTTTTGCTTATCAAGAGGTTAAACACGCTGATGGTACGAGCTACTACGCACTCTTTTACCACTGCGAGGTAGAACTAGAAGATGTATTCAAAGAAGACATCGCTGGTACCATAACCAAACAAGAGTGGATAGACCCAGAAGATTATCATAAATATATCGAAGAAAAACCATTTAGAAAAATTGTAATCGAGAGCGCTTTAACCTTTCGACAAAATAACAGTCACTCTTAAAATCTGCTATAATTTCCGCATGAAAAAGATCAAAGCGGGTTTGCTGATTTCTTTATTTTATTTGCTATCTTTCGCGCCGGCTTTGGCGCACGTGAAGTGGTTTATCGAAGAAGAGGAGGTAGAAGAGACTCACTGGTATAATTTTCTCGATACTCCGGTTGTGGTCTGGATACTGATTGTTCTAGGGGTTGTGCTTTTGGGTTGGTTTCTAAATCGCATTATTAAAACCCCAAAGAAACTGACAGATTTTACTGAAAAATATAGTGTCCAAATCCACCGAGGAGCCCAGATATTGCTTGGCATATTTCTGTTGGTGACGGTAGAATTTTTTTGGGGAACTATCATTACTCCACATATATCGAACACAGCTCCAGTGCGTTTGATTGTCGGATTGATTCAGTATGTAATCGGGATAATGTTTCTGTTTGGATTTTATCCGCGGATTGCTTCCGGCGCCCTGATGCTTCTGTGCCTTATGCTCGGGTATTGGAGTGGGGTAGTAGTCTTTGCTGAAAACCTACTGCTTTTTTCTCTAGCCCTTTATTTCTTTATAAAAAGTTTCAAGTCCGGTGTATTGCCGGTGTGGCTGGAGGCGCATGCGTTAGACATCCTCCGGGTTGGATCCGGTATTTGCCTCATTGTGCTGGCCTTCACCGAGAAACTGCTTTTCCCAGAATTCGCCCTGGCTTTCCTAGCCAATCATGATTGGAATTTCATGCAGGGTATTTTGCCAGCTTTTTCGGACAATTTGTTTGTGTTGTCAGTCGGCATGTCAGAACTCATATTCGGCCTTTTGTTTACCTTTGGTTATCTGACACGTATCACCACGATTTTCCTAGCGCTATTTCTAGCGACATCTTCTGTCGCTATGTTTGTATCTGTTGGGGACTGGGAGCCTGGGCACGTGGTTATCTACGCCGTGGCACTGCTGTTTCTATTCTTTGGTTCTGACACCAAGCCTACAAAGAAAGATTAGGTAGGCGCTCCAAGTCTATCGGCTGGGTAAAGTCATCTTTCTCTAGGTGGTGGTACGCGGCTACACCTATCATCGCGGCGTTGTCGCCGTAGAGTTTCTTGTTGGTTGGGTAGTGCAGGCGATAATTTTCGGCAAAGACTTTTCGGAATTCTTTGCGCAGTGCCAAGTTGGCAGACACTCCACCTGCTAAGATGATGTCTTTTATTTCAAATTCTTCACCCAAATCTTCCAAGGCTATTTGGGTTTTGCGGACCAAGGACTCTATCGCAGACTTTTGAAACGAAGCTGCCACGTCGATGATAATTTTTTTCTTTTCTGTTTTGGTTAGTCCTTCTGTTAAAACCTTTTGAGTCAGATACAGGACTGAAGTTTTGAGCCCGGAATAGCTGAAGTCACAAGACCGAGTTTTCATCATCGGTATCGGGAAGGGGAAGGCATCCTGGTTTCCTTCCTTTGCCAGTTTTTCAATAATAGGTCCTCCAGGGTAGCCGAGCTCTAACATGCGGGCTACCTTATCATATGCTTCACCCACGGCGTCGTCTAAGGTGCGACCAATGATTTTGTAGTTCCCATGATCTTTCATGAGCACTAGTTCGGTGTGTCCGCCAGACACTAGTAATGCCAGTAGGGGGAATTCGTAAGTAATTTTCGGATTGCCGGATTTGTTTTGAGCCAAGGTGGAATATATGTGTCCTTCCATGTGGTTGATGGCGATCAAGGGTTTGCCTATTTGTACGCTGATCTCTTTAGCTTTTCGAATGCCGACTTCAAGCGCGATGGCGAGCCCGGGGCCCTGGGTTACGGCTACGGCATCCAAATCCTCGAGTTCTGTTTTTGCTCCGCGCAAAGCTTCTTTGACCACGTATTCAATATTTTCTTGGTGCATGGTGCGCGCGATTGACGGTACAACACCACCCCATTTTTTGTGGAATTCAATTTGAGAAGATATCTTGTTCGACAAAATACGAGTACCTTCTGTTATGGCAACCGATGTTTCATCACAAGATGTATCAATGGCTAGTATTTTCATGATTTATTTTTTAGTGAAGTCGCTGATGGTTATTTTGCGTTCATTTTCTTTGTCGGTGTGTTCTATTTTAATCCACACAATGATAGCTGTATCAGAAATCTTTTCTAAAAATTCAGTAGCTCTGTCCGCCCACTCGATGGAGAACACATGCCCCTCGGATACTCTGTCTAGCAAACCCAAGGCCTCGAATTCTGGTTCTACTTCAGTCATTCGCCAAGTATCCAAGTGGTAAAGCATCGGCTTTTTCTCTCCCGCATATGATCCTTCGGTGGTTTCGATTCTGTATTCTTTCTCTACGATAAAGGTAGGAGACAAAACAGGTTCTTTGATTCCGAGTTCGCGGGCTACCCCTTTGGTGAATTCGGTTTTACCAGCACCGAGCTCACCCTCGAGTGCCAAGACCACTGACTTGTAGCCCAAATAATGTTTGTATTTTTGGATTAACTCTCGGCCCAGTTCCTGAGTCTGTTCTCCGCTTTCGGTTAGTGTTTCACGGACCTTGGTTAAACGTACATCACCCTGACGTAATACTGTTTCTCCGCCACCGGTGGTATCCACTACTGTGGAGGGTTCTCTCTTGGGTAGGGTGCCGGCGTCGATAATGAGGTCAATCAAGTTTTTCTGTTTGTCGCTTAGGTTATTCAAAATGTCGTCTATAGTATAAGGTTTCTTTTTGTACGAAGCGTTAGCCGAAGTTGCAGTCATGGGTTTCCCAATTTTTTTAACAATGTCTCGCACCAATTCGTAGTCTGGTATGCGCACACCCAGGGTGCCAGACTCGGATTCCACTCCGTTTGCAACTTTGTGTTTTCCTTTTGAGACTACGGTTATCGGGCCTGGTAGAAAGTTCTCATACAAATTGCGCGCAGTATCGTTGACTTCGACGTACTCCTCGGCCATCTGAATCGAATCGACTGCAATAGAAAGAGGTTTGCCTTCGCGTCTGGTTTTGTACGAGAGTAGTTTGTCGATAGCTTTTTGTTCTGTAGCTAAAGCTCCGATTCCATAAACCGTCTCGGTAGGGAAGATGACCAGCCCCCCAGAAATCAGGACCTGCGAAGCTTGGTTTATTATTTCTTCTGCCGATGTATCGGATGTTTTTACAACCTTGAGCATATTTTGCATTCTATACACCTTTAGTTTTTTTATCAAATACTTTAGATGCATTGTTAATTTCTGTTCGGATGCTTATAATTGAATGACAATGCGAAATAGAGTTAAAGAATATTGGAAAGCTTTGGGTCCCGGTCTCACTACCGGTGCCGCTGACGACGACCCGTCGGGTATAGCTACCTATTCGCAGGTTGGTGCTTCGCACGGTTTTTCTTTTGCTTGGCTGTCACTGTTTTCTTTTCCGCTGATGGGGGTGGTTAGTGAAATGTGCGCGCGTATTGGCATAGTCACCGGAATAGGTTTGGCTGAAAATATAAAAAGGCATTATTCAAAAACAGCATTGTACCTCTGTACTTTTCTTTTGGTGTTTGCCAACGTGTTTAATATCGGAGCTGACTTGGGTGCCATGGGCAAAGCCACAGAGTTGTTGTTTCCCAAAGCACCTTTTCCTTTGTTGGTAATACTTTTTGCCATCCTGTCTCTTTTACTGCAAGTTTTCATTCCCTATAAAAAATATTCTAAATATTTAAAATATCTAACCTTCGCTTTATTCACTTATGTGCTATCCGCCCTCACCCTCGCGATAGATTGGAGTGATGTTTTGTATCACACAATAATTCCAACCATGAATTTTGGCCGAGATGAGATCGTTCTGATTTGTGCGGTTTTGGGTACAACCATCAGCCCATATTTGTTTTTCTGGCAAACCTCGGTAGAAGTAGAGGAGCAAATCATGAAAGGTGAAACCACCGAAGAATCTCGTCGACTGAATGTGAGTAAAAAGGAAATAAACGATATGCGTCTGGATGTATGGTCCGGTGCTCTGGTTTCTAACCTGGTTATGTTCTCTATTATTGCGGTTTGTGGAGCGGTGTTATTTAAAAATGGAATTACAAATATTGAATCTGCTGAACAAGCAGCCTTGGCCCTGCGACCTTTTGCTGGTGATTTTTCATATTTTCTTTTTACTCTAGGTATTATCGGTACCGGACTTCTGGCCATACCTGTTTTGGCCGGGTCAGCATCATACGCGGTGTCTGAGTCGCTCAAATGGAAGGAGGGACTGTATTTGAATTTTAAACAAGCCTATTCTTTTTATGGAGTCATAATAGTAGCGATGTTACTAGGTATCGGACTTAATTTCATTGGGCTCCATCCGATCAAAACCTTGATTTATTCGGCTGTGTTAAATGGCATCATCTCTCCGATCATGATATTTTTCATTCTTCGAATCAGTAGCGATAGCAATATTATGAATGGTTATAAAAACAACCGAATTACCAACATAGTAGGGTGGTTTACCTTCCTGGTTATGTCTCTCGTTAGTATTTTTGTGGTGGTCTCTCTCGTTTTGTAAAAACCTGGTTTGAGGTTATACTACTTAGAGTTTTATTAATTAAATATTTCAAAATACATGAAAAACAAAATGTGGTTGTGGGTATTAATAGTAATCTTGGTGGTTGCCGGTCTCGTCTATATGGCCGGGAAGGGCAAGGTGCCAGAAGAAGAACAAGTTATGCAAGTAGAAGGAGTAAAAATGACAGTATTACAAGAAGGTACTGGTGAAGTAGCCAAAGCAGGTGACCGAGTTTCCATGAACTACACCGGCCGTTTGGTTGATGGCACAGTTTTTGATTCGAATGTTGATCCTAAATTCAATCACGTCGAACCATTTACTTTCAACCTGGGCGCAGGTGAAGTTATCAAAGGTTGGGATAATGCAATCGTAGGCATGAAAGTAGGCGAGAAGCGTACTCTCGAAATAGAGCCAGCGTACGCCTATGGTGAGCAAGCCGTCGGACCAATCCCTCCAAATTCAACTTTGGTTTTTGATGTTGAGTTAGTTTCTATTAACAATTAAATTTAAAACATATGATAGATTTAGAACCAGCAAAAAAGGAAAAGATGTTCAAGGCTGTTTTGGCCTTGGTAGTTATACTTTGTTTTTACTTTGGCATCAAAGGATTGATGCTTCTGTCAGACGATAAAGATAGCGAGGTTAATCAAAACGTTATTACGGTAACTGGTCATGGGGAAGTAAATGCAGCTCCAGACTTGGCAACTGTATACTTTACCGTAGAAGACAGTAAGCCTACTCAGAAAGCAGCTAGCGACGAAGTAAATACAAAAATTAAGAAGGTGCTAGAGTTTTTGAAAGGTGCAGGTATCGAGGATAAGGATATCAAGACCGAAGGTTACAATTCTTACCCTAAGTATTCACAAGGAAAACCTTGCCCACCTTACTACAGTGAAGGAATGCTACCTTGTGTTCAAGCTGAAGCAAAAATCATCGGCTACACAGTGTCTCAAAGCATAACTGTAAAAATCAGAAAGATAGACGACAATTTGTCTAAAGTCCTCGACGGTATCAATGGCTTTGGGGTAACCAACATGTCCGGACCTACCATGACCATCGACGATGAAGATGGACTCAAAGCAGAAGCACGAAAAGAAGCTATCAAAGAAGCTCGCGAAAAGGCAAAAGTCCTAGCTCGCGACTTGGGAGTAAGGCTAGGGGATGTAACTTCTTTCAATGAAAATTCTGGAGGTTACCCTATATACTATGCCAAAGGAGCCATGGCTTTCGATGCCGTAGCAGAATCTGCTCCAGCTCCACAAATACCAAAGGGTGAAAACACAATCTCATCTGACGTAACCATAACCTACGAAATTAAGTAAATCCGTTACCCGGGTTGACTAATTCCAGGAAAAAGAGTATATTTAAAGAGCCCTGCGAAGGGCTTTTTAAATAGAAAAAATCAAAAAATGTCAAAAATAACTGAATTTTTTAAAGAAACAAAGACTGAGCTTAAGCACGTTGTGTGGCCTACTCGCAGACTAACCATACTTTACACCATCGTCGTGATAGTGCTTTCTGTGTTGGTAGCGTATTTCTTGGGATTGTTCGACTTCCTATTCTCACTCGGACTTAAACAAATTATTTTCTTTTAATTTTTAACAATGGCAAAACAAGAAGAACAAGGAAAGAGGAATTGGTATGCTATCCACACCTATGCAGGGTATGAAAATGTGGTTTTGCGTAACCTCAAACAGCGTATTGAATCTCTGGGTATGAACGAGAAGATTTTCAACGTGATCGTACCAGTTGAGAAAAAAATCAAGATCAAAGCCGGCAAGCGCGTGGAAGTAGAAGAAAAAATATATCCAGGTTATGTATTGGTGGACATGATTGTGACTGATGATTCTTGGTATGTTGTCCGCAACACTCCTCGAGTAACAGGCTTCGTGGGTGCGGGGGTTAACCCAGTGCCTCTAGCCAAAGAAGAAGTAGATTACTTGTTCCGCAAAATGGAAGGTGGTCAAGCTAAACACAACATCGACCTGGCTATCGACGAATCTGTACTTATCACCGACGGACCTTTTAAAGATTTGGAAGGCAAGGTAAACTCTGTAGACACTGAACGAGGTAAGGTTAAAGTATTGGTTTCAATGTTCGGACGAGAAACCCCTGTAGAATTAGATTTCTTGCAGGTTAAGAAAATATAAATATTAAATAATTTAACTCGCTTCTAAGTTAAATTAGGTAACAGATTTAAAAAGTAACAAAAAAGATATGGCAAAGAAAGTAACAAAAAAAATTAAATTACAGATAGAGGCTGGTAAAGCAACTCCAGCTGGAAAGCTCGGTCCTGCACTCGGACAGGCAGGTATTAACATCGGTGACTTCGTTACCAAGTTCAACGCTGCTACCCAAAAAATGGCAGGACACGTGGTTTCCGTAGTTATCTCTGTGTTTGATGACCGCAGTTATGATTTCATAGTTAAAACTCCTCCAGCAACAGGACTCATCCTCAAGGCTGCTGGCATAGCTAAGGGCTCAGGCAAGAATGCAGTTTCCAAAGTAGGCAAGATCACTCGGGCACAGGCTCTAGAAATTGCGAATTTCAAAGGTACTGACATAAACGCTAAAGACGACGAAGGTAAGATAGCCATCATCGCCGGCTCTGCTCGAAGTATGGGTATTGAGGTAGTCTAGAAACTCAAAAAATAAAAAACCAAAGCTAGTAAAATTTTCTCAGGTCCTCGGGTGAAATCGCCAGACCATTCGAAAATTTTCTATCTTTGGTTTTTTTTAGTTGTAACCGATTTTAGAATTCATTTTTCCACATCATGGATTCTTTGGGTAAGTGTTCTTGGTTGGCGTATTTTGGATTTTTCTTTTTGCCGTAAAGTCTTTCTGCTTTGCCGTCGACAACATAATAAATCATTTGACCCACTGGCATACCAGCATAGACTCTAACCGGTTTTGAAACAGAAAGTTCCAGTGTCCAATATCCACAAAACCCTACATCTCCCTTGCCAGCTGTGGCGTGGATATCTATGCCGAGCCTTCCAGTAGAAGATTTGCCTTCGAGAAAGGGTACATGTTTATGTGTTTCGGTGTATTCTTCTGTAGATCCTAGGTACAGTTGTCCTGGTTTCAAAACATAACCATTCTTGGGAATTACAAAATGCTTTATTTTGTTGTGTTTTTTGGCATCAAGGGTCTTGTCTACATACTGAGCTAAATGCTTAGACAGGTGTACGTCATAAGAATTACCACCCATGTTTTCTATATTAAATGGTTTAAGCACTATACTGCCTTTTTTAATTTCGGCTAAGATTTTTTTATCTGAGAGTATCATGGTACAAGTCTGGCATATTATTTATTTCAGCACAATATCATGCTCTCCGCGTTTGATATCAAAGCGATCTATCTCCGGATCCAAATGCATCACTAGGCCTGATTTACCGAAAAGCTCTGACAATGTATCTGCTAGCATTTTGGCCTTTCTGCGGAGCGTTGGATGCACGAATTGGGTAGCCCTCAGTTCCGCCAGGTATACCAACGCCGGCAGATTCCCGGTCAGTCTGTTTGAAATTTTGTATCCCATGGCGACATAGTATTGCCTTTCTTCTTTTGAAACTTCGAGCGCTTTAACTTTTTGTTCTTGTGTTTTTAAAAATGTTTTTGCTTTGTCTTGCAATGTTTCTGGAAGTTCGTCCAAATACCAATTTTCAAAACCAATATCCATGGTAAGTAGTGGCATGCGTTGAGTCACCGCACGGTGTCTTTGCAGGTCGCGGAAAGAACCAAAATCAAGTAGAAACTCAAACTGCAAATTACCCGCTTCGGCCAAGTGGCGTGGAAGTTCGGTTTTTAGCGGTCTCTTTTCTAAAGTTTCTTTTTGCAAGAGGTTGGTGTCTATTGCATTGCTAACTAATTTAAATTCTTGAGAATCAGCCTTGTGATAATAATAATCGTTTTTCATCCAATACTCGTTGTAGGCTTCGGTAGCATCGTAGTGTTTGTGTCCGAAAGAATTTGGAAATGCTAATAACAAGGCCTCTTCTATTGCTACTGCTGTGTTCCTGACTTCTAGTAGGGGATGGTGACGGATAAGGGCAATCTTGTCCGCTGCTTGGCGTAGGTTGGTATGCCAAGCCAGGTTTGTGGTCGATCCAGCCGGTAGGAATCCTCGCAAGATGTCGAAGGCTCGGGCATTGATGGCTTTGTTGTAGATGCTTTCTTTCTCGTCGGCGCCGATAGGGAACTGCTGTTTTAGATATTCTACTGTTGGTTCCATTGCTTCGATATAGAAACTTCTGTAACTCTCCAGTATTTCTTCACCTTCTTTGGTTCCCAAAGGATTCTTGAATGGTTGAATTTGGAAATCAATATATCGAGTGGAGGATTCTTGGCCGGAATAAAGTGCCCAGTCTTGGATAGCTTTGGCGGTGAGCATGGAAACTCCTTCGATGAAAATAGAAACAGTTCCGCAGTCGCCGATGGATTTGTGTCCGTAGCCGACGTAGAAAT
>Ga0208373_1002535_pt1 | contig 19964 bp, 27 predicted proteins | sample RifOxyC2_FD_184036 | JGI IMG/M metagenome (GOLD analysis project Ga0208373, IMG submission 184036) | Soil microbial communities from Rifle, Colorado - Rifle Oxygen_injection C2 (SPAdes) | ecosystem: Environmental > Terrestrial > Deep subsurface > Rock core/Sediment | place: Rifle, Colorado... | reverse complement strand
TTGTCTGCCCATAGTTTCTATTGAGGTCTATTATGGTTACATTCTTTAGAGATTTTAATTCACTGAGAGAATTGTCTCTGCTTCCATCATGAACATAGATTATCTCATAGTTATTTGTTATTTTAGAGAGAACTGCCTTAATTTCTTTGTCCAATGGAACAATATTACCTGCTTCTTCATAAATTGGAACGACAACAGAATACTCGGGGTCTTGTTTACTAAAAGCCATGCCTAAAAAATTAACCCTGCATATATAAATCTTGCTTTTTGTTATTGGTTTTGAGTAATAGCTTTATAATTTTGGAGAAATCGCAAAATTAGGATTAAAATAACTGAGTTCGTTTAATCGTCGACAAACCAAAATCTGGTAAAAAGTGCGAGATATTCACTACATATTGATAGTTAACGATTACCGACGAAAAAGAGAAAGCTTTAAATACTAATTTTTTGTGGATTTACTATACATACTATACAATGAAGTTTAAATCAAAATCCGGAAAAAAGCAAATTTTTGCAGCAATTATCACACTTGCAGTAATTACATTATTGATTTTGTCAGGTCCTGCTTCTGCAATTAACCTTGGTATGGCTGAATTTTCAAACACAACTCCTGAAAAAGGAGAAGTAATCTCTACAACTGCTACCATTGAGATAAACAGTAATGAAAGAATGTCAATGCCAAATGCAGTTGGCGTTTTCGTTGACAATGAATTAGCCTGTGGTTTTGCCATTAATGCTGACGGATCTTGTCCAGAGACCGGTGTTACAGTTACTCTTCTTTCAACAAGTGCTGAGAACGGCTATGGATACGCAGATTATGGCTACGGATATGGATATAATTACGGTTACACCTATGGTTACTCAAACCAAAATGGTTACGGTTACCAAGGTTATGGCTACGGATATCAACAGGGATATTCAAACAGCAAGTTCACATATAAAATAGAGATAAACACATCATATTACTCCATTGGAGAGCATAAAATAAAATTATCAGTTAATGTAAAGCCTGATCCAGCTTCACAAGTTTATTCTTCTGACGAACAAACAATAACTATAACTGTCAAAGACAACCAGCAATATGCAGATTCTGAGACTGAAACTGTTGGTTCTGACGTTGATGAATTAGTATTTGACTCTGGAAGTTTAGCAGTTGATAAGGTAGTCATTCCTTCATCAATTGATGCAAATAAGAGCATTACTCTTAATCTAGTAGCATTATTGTCTGGAGACACAGTTACCATTCCTAATGAATTAACAATAGTTAGAAGTGTTGGAAGCGTTAATTACACTGCAGTTATCCCTGCTGGAACAGTCATAACTGGTCCTGCCGGATGGGACGGAAAAATTATATTACCAACTGTAAAAGATGCCTCTGGCTTTAGCGTTTCTTCTGGAAGCGTCAATGTAGTTATTGACCTTGGTGGAATTGATGAATTAACATTCTCAAATGCAGTTAACGTTATCCTTGGCGGAATGGCTGGAAAGAAAGCAGCATGGACACATGGAACAGTATTAACGAGCATAAATACTGCTTGCAATAACTTGACAGATCATTCAAATATTAACACTGTAAGCCCAAGAGAATGCTCAATTGACTCTGGAGCAGATTTGAGCATCTGGACATACCACTTCACAAGCTTTGGAGCATATACTCCTTCAGTAGCTTCTTCATCTGGAGATGGCGGCGGAGCAGGCGGAGCATACAAGCCTTATGTCAAGCCATCAAATGCTACCAACTTTGTACCAGCAGACCAAAATGACTCAAACGCTCCTGTTAACGTCACATTAGATGAGCAGAAAGGATTCCTTGCATTCATCACTGGAGCAGTTATCGGTGCTCTTGGAACAACTGGAACAACAGTTGCAGTTATATTCATAGTTGCAGTCATAATTGCCTGGATAGTTGTTAGCAGAAGAAAGAAAAAGCCTTCAACTGCCAAAGCAAATGCTGAAGAGAGCGAAGAAAGCAAGAGCGAAGAAGCCGTTGCTGAAGCTGTAAAGAAAGAAAAGAAAAGCAGAAAGAAGAGAAAGAAATAATTCTAAAGAAGACTAAGATTAATACAAAATAATACCCTAACGAGTAGCTCATCTAATAACACTTAAAAAATTGTTACCCTATAACTCTGATTAATCATCGGACACAAGAAAATCCAAGATTTTCTGTGCAGCAAATCTAGAAAATTTGCCCGCACAAGATATTTATTTCTTTTATCGCTCCAATAAGGTATTTCTATTCTGGGACTTAAAACCCTTTTATAAATTATACACGTCAAGTCAAGTTAATTCGTTTCGCTTATAACCCAAAATCATTAGATATCATAATCTTGTGAATTCTACTACATAAGATAATAACTCTTTTTTCTCTATTTCTATTGAAAGTTGTTTATAAACTATTCAACATATTTAACGAAAGAGCATGTAAAAGGGAAGCAGATAGAAGATAGATGGTTTTTTAAATAAGGGAGATATAATACTTATATGGAAAACAAAAGGGAAAAGTTTCTTAAGGTTTATGCGAATATCCCCGAAGGGTTAAGGAAAGATATCATTATAATCGTAGATGGAAAAACTTATAATTGGAATACTTCTTATTTTGAGATAAAGGAGAGCACAAAGTTGGGAGAGAAAATTTTAAAAGAGCTGGAGGAGCTTAAAATACTATGAATGAAAAAAATAATTCGGATAAAGAGAATGAAGTAAATGATAAAATGAGAGATATTGTTTTAGCAAGAATAGATGCACAAGTACCATCTAATCTAAGGTTATTTATTGGATCTTCGGATGGAATGAATAAAGAACAGCTAATGGACCATGTAAAGAAAGGAGATAAAATAGGAAAGCAAATTATTCAAATGCACCTTAATTTTATGAAGGCGGTGGTAAGGGGAGAGGTTACCAATTTGATTAATTCTGTTAAAGATGAATAAAGGGATTATCATAACTCTTCCAAGATGGGATAATGTAACTGAATATTTATCTCAGTTTTCTAGTCAAATAATTGAAGAAGCAGATAATCATGGAGTTAAATGCAAATCTCTCGAGGGAAAGAATGTAAATAAGAGTAATTTTGAAAAAATATTGCAGGGACTAGATTATAACTTTGTTATCTTCAATGGTCATGGCTCACCAAGTTCAATTAAAGGACATAAAAATGAAGTAATCATAGAAGTTGGAAATAATGACTCTTTATTAAAAGGAAGAATTGTTTATGCTCGTGCTTGTGAAGCAGGTGCTGAGCTTGGAAAATCTTGCACTGAAAACGATAGCAGAGGTTGTTTTATTGGATATAATTTTCCTTTTGTTTTTTGGGCAGATAAAACTTGGGATAGTGTGCCTCAAAAAGATGAAACTGCTCGCTTATTTTTAGAGCCTTCCAATATGGTTCCCATATCTCTGATTAAAGGACATACTGCCTCTGAAGCACATAAAACTTCAAAGTTACATATTTTAAAAAATCTCAAAAAAGAAATAAAAAAGAATACAAAAGATACCCCATTAATTATTGAAGGATTGCTTAATAATTACTACGGGCAAGTTTTATTGGGCAACGAGAATGCTTCTTTGAATAGTTAGCAGAAAAAAGTCTGGAAAGGCTAAGAAAGGCAATAAAGACTCCGACGAAGACGAAGATTAATAATAGATAGTAAGATAATTAAATCTTGTATACATAATAGATAACATGACACAAACAATTCAAGAGTCTAATTATCAGTATTTTATGAGAGCAGATATCGGTAAGTATGTTGGGCAGTGGATCGCAATTTGTGAAGATAGAATAATCTCCAATGGGAGAAATCTAAAAGAGGTAGTCGCAAAGGCAAAATTGGCTTCTGAAGGAAAGAAGTTCCTATTAGCCAAAGTTCCTAGTCAAGAAACAGAGATTTTCTGATTTTATTAGCTGAATAATATGTACATTAGAATGTACATAAGTAGAAAAATGATTCCCATTGCCAATGGAAAGGTTGATAAGTAATTTCCTTACGGAAAAGCGTAAGGTTTTTGTTCAATGGCAATAAAAACTCTCTAAAAGATATGTACATTACGATGTACATATAAAGTATTATAGAGATTAGGCTGAGATGAATCAAATTCTTTGGACAAAGCCAAAAAATCCCCTAAAGCTCGAAATAGCATATTATTGTAGTATAACCAAAACATTTATATACTAATTTTGTATTAATACAATTATATGAAACTAACAAAACCTATGCTTAAAGCATTCGAACAAATAGTTAAGGGTGAAAATACGCTAAATAGATTAGCTCATGCTCTTCATAAATCAATTAGCTGGACAGACATAATAGTAAATTCTCTAGAGCAAGAAGGTTTTATTACCAAAAAGAACAATTATGAAATAAAAGGAAGCAGAATTTTAATCGGAATTGCAAATACTGCACATGCCCTAAAGATGAAAGAATTGATATTTCACTATTCCGGGATATCCTTTGAAGGAATATTAACAGAAAGTAATCTTTTATTTTTGACTGCCGTAAGCGAGGATTGGATGACTACGGATGCAGCGATTAAACTAAGCAAAATCTCCAGGTATTCAATTGAAAGAACAAGAAGGGGGCTTAGAAATAGAGGAGTCCTTGTTAAAAGCAAAAATATGTATAAAGTCAATGAAGTCGCTTGGTTATTACTAAAAGAATTTTTAGTGGCCTACAGAAATTATTCCACAATTGAAGGAAATGTAAAATGGAAATATGATGATGAAATTTTATTTGAAGTAAATGACGAAAGAAATATCAAAGAAAATGCAACTGGGATGTATGAATATAAAAATTATGGGGTCAGAGTCTGGGTTATTTCTGCTTTGTGCATCACTCCAAAAAGAAAGCTTTCCAAGGAAGAGGTATTTATACACTCTTTATTCGAAGTAGACGACCCAAGAACCCTCAACTTGGCTTTAACATTCTATTTGAAGAATAAGCTCAATTATCAAAAAGTTCTGCCCATTGCAATGAAATATGGAAAATATACAATGTTTGATAATTTTGCAAAACTTGTTAATACTAAAGAAGAAAAGGTTAAATTGGAAGGACTTCCCGTATTTGATAGAAAAGATTTTATAAGAATAGCCAATATGTATGGAGTAGAAAATGTTTAACAAAGAAGAACTAGAAAGATTGTTAGAAAATGTAGGGGCTAAAGTGAAAAAACCAATAAATATCTATATGATTGGTGGATGTGCTCTTTCCTTTAGGAAATTAAAAGAAAGAACAAAAGATATCGATATTATCGCTACTAATCAAGCTGATTTCAATGTTTTTGATAAGGCCATGACTGAAATCGGTTTCGAGTCAATGAGCGAAAGGGAAAGCGAATTTTATCTTACTGCTTTGGCTGTTTATAAAAAAGAAGAGTCTAGAATTGATGTTTTTTTAAAGCAAGTTGGAAAAATGCTTTTTCTAACGAAAAGCATGATTCAGAGAACTGAAAAATACAAAGATTACGGCAATTTATCTGTTTATTTGGTTTCAAATGAGGATATTTTCCTGTTCAAAATGATGACCTCAAGAGAGGGAGACATTCAAGATTGTGATAGAATAATGAGAAAAGGAATAGATTATGCTTCTGTCTATAATGAAATGGTTGAACAGAGTAAAGAAGAAGGCAAGCGATGGTTCTTTTGGGTTTATGAGAATTTATGCAGACTAGAAGAGTATAATCAAATAAAGACTCCAATAAAAAATAAGGTTTTTGTATTAGTTAAAGAGTATTGGAATGAAAAGCCAAACGATTTTATGGAAGACATTGAAAATATGGATAATCATATTCCAGATAAAAAGTTGTTGAAAGAAATAAAGAAAGAAACTTCTTGAACAGGTTAATGTTGTTTAAAGTAAATAGAAAAACTATTTAAGCCCTCTTAGCCATTATCCTTCATGCTTGAATTATTAGTGTTTCCAAAAAAGGGTGAGAGGCATCCGCTATCGCTGTTCTTTGTGGGATTGCTCTATTCCTCAATAGCTTTTCTACTTGTTAAGTTTATATTCTCAAAAGATGTTGTTCTTTCATCAAATTCTGGAATGATGATTGTGATGTTCACCTGCCTTCTTTCCATTATATTTTTCTTCTTTGCCCTTAGATTGGATGAGAAGACAAATATTAGAGATAGAAGCGAAGGAATGGCAATGAGAGACGATTGGAAGGTGCTTAAAATGCTTCTATACCTATTCCTTGGCTTTATAGTCGGCTTTTTAGTCTGGCAACTAGTTTTCCCAGGGCAAGTGGAATTCAACAGCCAAATGCAAACCTACTGCGTAATAAATAAGCCCTTGCAATACCAAGATTGCCTAGATAGCTATAAGATTGGAGACACTCTTCAGAACATTCCAAAGGGAATAAAAGGCAATTTCCTATCTATTTTCTCAAATAATATTCTTGTTACCATTGTTTTGCTTTTTGCTTCATTACTTTTCGGCGCAGGAGTTATATTCATAATTGCTTGGAACGCAAGCATAATTGCTTCAGTAATAGCTTTCTCGGCACAATATAACTTCTCCCAAATACCTCTCTGGTTTGCCAAATTCATGCTCCACGGCATTCCAGAAGTTGCAGGATATTTCTTGATAGCAATGGCAGGTGGAATAAGCAGCTTTGCAATAACAAGTTACTTCAGAGAAAAATTAAGTCAAGAGAGTTTAATGAGAGTAATAAGAAGAGCTCTTTGGCTAGTTATCATTGGGATAATATTATTGGCAATTGCGGCATTAATTGAAGTATATGTTTCTAGTTTGATTTAGTCATAAACCCAAAATACCACAAAACTTAAATACTACCTGGTAGTATTAAATAGTATGGAAAATGTAAGCCTGAAAATAGAAGAAAACTTCCTCAAAGCAATAGAAGCAGTTATGAAAAAACATAACTACATGACTAAAACAGAGTTCATAAGGGAATCAATAAGAGATAAAATAAGAAAACTAGAGGAAAAAGAGATTCTTGAAGATAAAGATATGATGGCTCAGATAAAGGAAAGCGAGAAGAATTATAAAAAAGGTAAGGGAAAAATTCTAAAATATTGATTAGTAGACCTTATGACTCCCAAGGGCATAGATTCGTATTTGTCTTTTTTGATCATCAATTTCATAAATTAGTCTTATGTTTGAACCAAGCCAACAGCTCCACTTTCCAGACAATTTTCCGTGTAAGGGATGAGCACCATTTGCTCTTCTTGGCTCTAATTTTAGTTTGTCTAATTTTTCTTTTATATCCCCTCTTATCGAAATATATTCTTGCACTCTTTTTTCCATTTTGACATTCGGAACAATAAGTTCGTACATCAAGATATAAAGTTTTATAGATATAAATTACTTTCCATTATACAAAAATATAAATACTCTCTAGGCTTTAGGTACTATGGAAGACAAAACCATAAAAACTAAATTGACCAAACCTATGTCTACCGAGTTCTTTCCAGGTGAAAAGGTTAAAGTTGTTGGCGACAAAAGAACATATGACTTCGGTTATATCGGTGGGACTGGGATGGCAGTGCTATATGAAGAAGGTGAGATGAACATGCAGGACAGCTTTGCTGTGGATGTTGGATTGGTCAGAAGATTAAAGCGATAAACTAAAGCTTTAATCAATAAATAAATTTTTTTGCGAAATGAATAACTCAATAAAAAGTAATTAGCTAATATCTATAAGGATAGAGTATTGGAGATAATTATTATTTGTCTTGTGTTTCAGTTTGCCCAATCGAGGTAAATGGGCACTAGGTATTTTTCTTTGTGGTCTCAATTATCCTCAAATAATCCTGAAGCTGCGGGCTTAAAACAGCTTTGTCTATATTTGAGATGGCTCTGTAATAATACTTGAGCTCTGTGTTTGTGAGTTTATTGTGATTGAATATCTTCTCCATAATCCTTATCTTTGCTGGGGAGAAAAGAGTTTTTAGGTCTTTATTCAGATTAAGGTTCAATCTTAACCTTGATTGTTTTTCTATTATCTTCTGCTCAGATTGCTCTTTATTTAGATTAGATTCTTTGAATGAAGTATAAAAATCATCAAATTCATTTGAGGAAAATGGGATTTTTATCTTATTTTTCTTTATTATTTCATTAAGTGTATTCGGAATACTCTCTTTCTTGTATATCTTCTCACTTATTAAAATAGCTTTGTTAAATTCCTTTTTTTGTTTTAATTCTATTTTTGAAGATATCTTTTTGTAGTCAAATTTTTCCATCAAAAAGAGAGGCAGAGAAAGAATGATTCTTGAATTATCATTATTTAGAATTTCAATTATCTCTTCTTCCAAAGAGGTGTATTCTGGGAATTCTAGCAAAAATCCTTTCTTTTCAAGAGATTTAATCAGTTTTGCGCTCGCCATTTTTCCTCCAGATGTTTAAATTTATCTTCATACATATTTATACACCTTTTCATACTAAAATGTATGAATATTTAAATGTTTCTATCTGATGGAAAGAAAGGCGTTTGTAGACTTAACACTTAAAAGGGTTATATGAAAAATAGATTATTGAGATAATGGGGTTGATTAAAGAATAAATCACACAAATACTTTTAAAGGTATTATCTCTCTTTTAGAGATGGGAATTAGACAATCACTCGTGAATTTGGGTTTGTGCGGGGCTTTGGCTCTTGGAGCTGTTGGTTTAACTGGATGCAGCAGTGGATTTAATTCTGTTAGAGGCACTCAACCAGCAGCATTTTATAATGGGATGGAAGATAGAGTGTATAACTTAGTGGATGGATTTAGCAGAGAGATGCCAAAGAAGTTTGTTAAGCTGGAGAGCGGAAATTCTTATTATGATTCTAGTTTAAAGGTGCCTACTGGACCCAATCCAAAGGAAGAGGATATGCAGGGAGCAGGAAGATTTGTTACTAAAAATTATAAAATGATAAATGCAGGTTATATGGATGCTGAAGAAGTAAAAGCAGCGAAGAAATCTGGGGACGCAAGGGGTTTGAAGAATGTAGTGGGTTTTGTTAGAAAACTTAATACTGAAATTGAATCTTATGGGATTATGCAGGATTGTTTTACTTTCATGGAAGGAAATCAGGGAGTGATGTATTTGAAGATTGCAGGGGAATGGAAGAGGAAAGACTTTACATTTAAGAGTGTAGGTAAGTATGCGGAATCAGATTTGAAAGAAGTTATGGCTTTCCCAACGGTTTCTAGGGATAGGGTTGATAGATACATAGAATTGGCAGATAGATTGGACAGGACTTATTTTAAGGGAAGATATTAATTTAGATAAATAGTTTATTTTAGAAAAGTTATTAAAGGGAGGGTTATTTGGCGCAACATGGCAGAATTGAGAAGTCGTTTTCTTTATGAGTTTAGATTGGGCAGTCCTGATGAGTATCTGAGCGATGTCATAGACACTTCCGGAATGGAATGGCTTAAGATGGCTTCTGAGGGCAAAATAGTTTATATGAGTGCTAGTACCGCAAAGCCCATGGCAGATGGCCCATTTAAGGTAGGAGATGTTGTTCCAATTGCAAGTCTTTTTGTTACGGGCAGGGATTTGGGTAGGCTTAATCAATATAAAATAACTTCTTTGGAGAAATTTGAAGAAAGAAAATTTCTAGATATTCCCGAATGGAAAGAGTCAGAACAAAAATTATCTGGTGATGAAATGAGCGCAATATTTGAAAGGGCAGCTTATTATCTAAAACATCCAGATGAATACTGGGAAATGATGAAAAATGTAAAAATAATTCCAGATTATATCGGGTATGTTAAACCAACCGGAAAAATAGATTTGGAAAGTGTAATTTCATTGGATGAGATATTTGAAGAAGCAAGAAAAAAACAAAAATTGGAAGATGGCTTAGATAATTTGGTTTAGAATAAAATCTGCTCTTGCTTTTACGCTTTCTTCTTTATTACCTGGGAAGACTGGAACTGAAATTGGATTGTAGCCGAAGTTTTGATAGGATTCCATTATTTTACTGTATATTTCTTCCACTTCTCCTTCATCTTTTTCAATTCTTGTGCCATCGGGCTTAAATGGGAGTTTATCTACGGCGAGTATTTTTGAATATCTTCTTTCTAGATTAAATTCTTTTAGCTCTTCTGGGATGTAGCCAATTAAATGAAGGCAGTAGGCTAGAACTTCGGGAAGACTTCTATCGGAGAATATTAATCTATCTGCTCCATTGAGGGCTTTATTTTCTTGTCTTAGTTGCCTAGTGAACATCTCTTTTTGTCTGTAGAGCCATTCTTCCTTTGTTGCTTCGTAATTCTTTCTCTCTTCAAGGACGGGTCTGGCTGTTTCGTGAAGAACGCAATGGCCTCTTTTTTCTAGTTCATTTATGAGAGTTGTTTTTCCGGATGAAGATCTTCCGGTAATGACGTAAATTTTTGAGTCTATAGTCATCTTTTTCTTTCCTCCGGTTTTGGCTTTGGCCAATATCCTTTTATTATTTCTAATAAACCTTTTTCTAATTCTTCAGTGCCTAATCCTATTTTAGGTTTTTCGTTTCTTCTGCAGGTAATTTTTATTTCTATATGGCCTAATATTTTATATATTTCTTCTTGTATCGCGGGAGTATAGCCACATTTTGGGCAGGGTTGGCTAATATAACAACTGTCACCATCACCAGATTCCCATACTTGCTTTTTATATGGAAATTCGCAGATATCACAATTTTCTTTTTCTTCTTCTCCCATACTCATGTAAGGTGTTGTAATCTATATGTATATTTCCGTCATTAAATTATACATGGTGTTGTATCTATGGAAAAACTTAAATAATCTAGAAACATATAGAATTATGCTAGATAATGCAACGGTAAAAAAAATTGAGGATTTTGTTTATTCTAAACCAAGGAGTGTGCAGGAAATTGCATTGCATTTGGCAAGAAATTGGAGAACTGCAGATAGATATGTTGATGAAATAGAAAAGCAGTTTGGAACTATAACTACTAGAGTTTTTAGGGGTGGGACTAGAGGGGCGTTGAAAATAGTATACTGGTCTAGTGTGGATAAGGTAAGCCATTCAATATTTCAGGAGAAACTTGAGAAGGAAATACTTAATGCTAAGGGCAAGGATGACTTTTCAGCATTTGACATATTTCAATATGTAAACCCTGCACATAAGGAAGTGGAAGTGAGAAAGAGTGAAGAGGAAAATATTGCAGAATTTAAAGAGTTATTGTTAAAGGCAAAGAAACAAGTTTTGTTCTTTTCGGGAAATCTTTCATTTATTAATATTCATAATAAAAAGATGTGCTTATTTGATTTTCTTGATGAGCTGATTAAAAAAGGAGTTTCAATAAAAGTTTTGACTAGAGTAGATATAGGAGGCATTGAGAATGTGGAAAAGCTATTGTCTTTGAATTTTAAATATGGGAAAGAAGTGGTTTCAATAAAGCATGCAGAACATCCATTGAGGGCAGTTGTTATTGATAATACGTTACTTAGAATGAAAGAAGTGAGGGAGCCTACAGGGAAGATGCATGAATTGAATAAGAAACTCTTTATTTATTATACAATAAGAGATAAGGAATGGTGTGATTGGATTACTAAGATATTTTGGAAGATTTCATCTTATTCCATAGATGCAGGTAAGAGGCTTGAGGAAATAAGAAGAATAAAGAGATGATTAGAGATAATAATTGAATGAACTTGGAGAGGGGCGTGTTTTTTCAGTATCTATTCCGAATTTATCGGCCATCATTTTGATTACTCTTTTGTCTAAAAAATGATATCCTGGAGCTGATGCTCTTGATTGTTGTGGAAGAAGCTCCAGAGGAACTCCTTGCTCGTTTAATAATTTCTTAGTATCAAATCCACAATGCGTTATCTGTTCAAAATATCCATTGATTCCATTGAATATTATTGAGTTCTTTACTGCTATTTTTTGTTTTTCTTCATCAAGTCCAAATCTAAGTGCAAGATATAATCTGTCATTCCAATAGCAAGGATGTAGAGCGAGACCCCTATCATAGACTTTTTGTGCTAGTTCTTTGGCTTCGGGAGTATTTACTTCTCCTTTCTTGTCCAGTTCTAGTAACTTTTCAATGTTGTCCATATTATTTTCTTCGGGTTTATTGGATATATAAACATAACTGTGATATTGAATAAGTTTAATAAGCCCGGATTTTTCCATTTTCATGCACCAAGAGACAAAAATTTACATAGGGGCGGATGATTCCAATCATGGAAATAAAATTAGGCCTACAGAGGTAATTCTTGCAACTTTTTCTTTTGAATCTGCAGATAGTTATGTGGGAAACAGAAATGTAAATAAAAAAAGAAATCATAGAGCATCAATCAACTGGCTCGAATATCCTCTAAGAGATTATAGATTTACTATTTTGAATGATGCAAGATTTGCAAGTACGTGCTATAATCTCCCTTTGGTTGTTCCATTTTTGATAAGAGATTATCTCACAAGCAATCCCCATATAAAAAACCTTGAAATACAGCTCGATGGCGGGCTTTTGCCAGTTTACAAAGAAATGTTGATAAAAGATTTACAAGGATTTGAGAGTGTTTCTGTTTCCAATTTTGTAAAGGCAGGGATTAGAGTTGGCAAAAATAGAACTAGAAAGCTTTGCAAACGTCAAAGGCGTTCACTTTTAATTCATCATGCAGATATTCTTGCAAATGCAGTTACTCATAACTTTAATTTGCCTAGGAACGCAGAAAACCAGGTTTATATCCCATTGGAACAACTTCTTGAGAAGGAAAGGGAATACGCTTCTTTAATTCAAAGAGTTTAAATAATAAAGGAAATTATTGTTTTTATGAATAAAAGAGCAGGGATATTCCTTATAGCCATAATTGTTCTCATAGTTTTGCTTATGTCCTATGGAATAGTTTACTTTAGATTTACTTCATCTGGACTGGAGGTTCTTGCAGGGAATACAACGGTTTCTTTGGGTTATGATAATAATGTTAGTGTTTCAGATTCTAATTCTTCTTCTGAGACAAAGTCTCAGCCTCTTAATCTGGGAGTGAATGATAGTTCTACTATTGTGGTTAATACAAGTGCTGCAAATACAGCAAAGTCGAATAGAACAAAGATAGAGATTATTGAAGTAAATATCAGCAAATAAGGCTTTGTTGATAGGAATAAATATTTTAAATTAATGTATAAATTAGATATCTCTATGTGATCATTAATAAGGGTTGTATAAGATTGTAATATGAAATAATTTTAATAAATTAGTTAGCTTACGTTCAATTAAGATGAATTGTTATCAGAGATAATTCTTAGTTTGAGTTTTAGATGCTTCTCGGCTTTCTGTGGAAGGTTTTATCTTTCTTTTAATGTAATTTGCGCTCGATACGAGAAATAAACAAGAACCTATTGCCATGGCAGTTATTCCAAGGTCATGTGAAATCTCGCTGTGAAAATATGAACCTACTGCGGCAGTTATTGCCCCCGCAAATATGCTTTTAACTCCCCTTACATAAGCATAGGCATTGCCAAGAGGATGGATTTTTTTTGGGTGAAAATAAGCTATGGCACAGGATGCTCCTTGCAAATCAGATTTTAATTGTTTGATTCCACTTGATAAGATTATGGAACTTACTCCAGGATCTACAAAGGCCGAAAACATATAGGGAAAGGTAAGAAAACTAGCTGCCTTTAGGCTTTCACATACTACTTTTCTTTCTAATCCTGCTTTCTCCATGCCTGAAGCAACATGATGATTAAAACGATGTAATTTTTCGTCGACTAAATGCATTTTTTGTTCGGTCTTATAGAAATATTTTGCGGCTTTATATCCTATTTTTCTGCCAATTTCATACTGATTTGCCATTTTTATCTTCCATATTATATCTATTTAAATCTTCACCATAATACTTTTAAACCTCGAATTCTCAAAGGGTTTATGGTAAGTGAAAAAAAGAGGCTAAAGCTTGCTCTGGTTACTGGAGCTTCTATAGCTGTTACAAAAATGGAAAAAGAAAGAATATCGGGGGACGAAGCAATAAGGAGAGTTTCTGCTGATGCCGATAGAATTCTTGAAGAAATGAATAAGGACGATTAATAACTGGCTTTGTTATCTTAAGTCATACGAAGAATAAGTTATCTATTGTAGTAGGGCTAATCGGATTAGTGGATTAGGAAGAGCAGAGGTTAATTAGACTATATTTTAGGGGTTATTAAGTTATTATAATGGCTGGCAAAATGTTTAAATACGTCATTTATACTCAGTTTTCATGAAAAATAAGCTACAGGAGAGAATAGACGGGATATTTGAATTGCCCCCTGAAGAGATTCTTGGAGAGTGGGTAAAGATGTTTGAGAATAGAGACCCTAGTCTTCCAGCTAGTCAATATGGGAAGAGGAGAAAAGAGTTTACGGATGAAATTGTTATGAATACTTTTTCAAGGATAAGAGAATGCTTGTTCAAATCTGAAGTTGTGATGAAACATCCAGATGCCATATTGGATTTTATGTATGAATATCAATCATTTTCTGAGGCAATAGGAGATAGAAGATGGAGAACTTCAGCTAAATCTGTGTTTTATAATGATGCTGGGGCGATTATGTGTTTGAATAGAATAAAATCTGGAAGATGGTTTCCAACGGCAGATCCATATTTTGAAATAGACCCAGAAGATCCAATGAAAGTTAGTTTAAATCATGGTATTCAGAGAGGGTTGTATAAAAAGGAAGAAGTGGACAGGGCATTGGACTTACAGGTTAAAACAAGTGTTGCCTATAAAAGGGTACATGATAAATCTAAACACCAGTTTGAAAATGACCATACTCCATTTGGTAAATCTGAGAATGGGCTGAAGGATTTTGGATTTCACATATTTATTGGTAGAACTCCTATCGATGACAAGGAAGATAGGATAATTACAATTGACTTTGAGTATGGGATTAAGAATTTTGGAAAGGATGTATCTCCTCTTGTTCCATTGCTTTATGAAGCGGTAAGAAAGCAGAGAAGGGTTCTTTTTAGCAGAAGTCCTGGGGAAGGATATGAGGTGTTTACTCCAGAACAGAGGATGAAGCTATTTGATGGTTATTGTGACCATCCCCACACGGCTCTGCTTCCAAATCCTTTTGCATTGGAAAGAGATTTTTTGAAGATGAAGGAATCTGCAGCTAAGAGTTTGAGTGGGAAAATATAAATCATTATCTCAATGAGTAGAGTTCATCTGATTAGGACGTTTACTTCTATTTTGTTTACTAAAGAAAAATTATAATTGTTATGATTAAATTTGTCCGGTTTGAGTGAACTTTCTCATTGCCTGCTCAAGTATTATTTGAGGGGCAAATCCTTTTCTACTGCAAGCCTTTACAAAGTCATCAAAAGTTGCCTGGTCTACATTGTAGTCCATTTTTCTTTTCTTTGCGCCTGGTGCTGTTGCTGCCATGTTTTATTATAATAAACCTCCTTTATAAATTATGTGAATATGAATGCGAGGGGGAGGATTTGAACCTCCGAAGGCACTAAGCCACAAGATTTCTCAATCCAAACATCTTGTTTGCTACTTTTTCCAGCGAAAAAGCGACTTCTTAAGTCTTGCGCATTTGACCACTTTGCTACCCTCGCACTATCTAATAGAAAAAAGAGATATTATAAAGCTTATTATCTCCGCGTTTTTGTTCTTTTGGATTGTTTTATCAGGTATTTTATCAATAATAAAACTAGGATAATGATTAAAACTTCGAGAATATAATAAATCCAGTTATTGTTTTTCTTAATATTTTGAGGTGTTTCTATTTGTTGTTGGGTTTCATTATTTTCTTCTGTAATTGATCTAATTGGTTCATTTATTGTCCTGATGGTTAGATTCGCCTTGTTTTCTTTTATTCCTTCTAACTTAATGAAGAGGTTATAATAATCTGAAGAGGTTAGGTTGAGTTTAACTGATTGTCCTACTCCAAGAAGGAGGTTTATGGGTTTACTGGATATTGTAATGTTTATTCTGCTGTCAGTTACGTTGTTCAATGCAACTGTATGTTTCTCATTTCCTGAAAGGGTTTTAATTTCAAAGGTAAATTTATCATTCTTTGCGAGTTCTCTTGTTATTCCCTGCTCTGCTTGCTGTAGGGTTAGTACATTATTTACTCCGCTTGGTGTTCCTCCGCCACCTCCACCTCCTCCGCCCCCTCCGCCGTTGTTGTTTTGTGTTGTGGTTGCTACGGCAGTTATTGTGAGTGTTCTTGAGCTGCTGTTTCCCACGTTTCCTGCAATGTCTGTGCAGTTTATGTTCCAGGAATAAACGAGGGGAGTTAATGTGTATGTAATGTTATTTGTTAAGTTTGTTATTTCACTTGCGTTTTCTGCAACGGATGCACCATTTAATATCAAATTACATCTTGATAGGTTAAGATTATCCGTTGCGTTGTAATAAAATGTTTTTGATGCAGAATTGGAAGTTTCATCTGTTGGGAAAGGTTCGGTTAGAGTTACATTTGGCTGGATTAAATCTATTTTGAATGTTCTTATGGTGTTGTTTCTGTTTCCAGCGCTATCATTACAGTAGAAACTTACGTTGTATGAACTGTCTTGCAGCAATGTAGTGTTTGTGGCACTGAAATTTTGATTACCTGAGGAATTCATGGTGAAGTTATTTACTCCAGAGTCCAGGGAGTAGTCACATGTTCCATTCTCATTTAGAGTTACATTGAATCTTCCGGCATTGTACCAGGAGTTGTTTATTGGGGAAACAATACTAAGAACGGGGGAGAATGTATCTATCACAAGGGTGTTATTTCCTTCTGAGAACGCTCTTTGATTCTTTTCATCGGTATAAAAACAATTCCAATTATAATTTTCAGCAGGGACGTTTGTCATATTAATTTCAAAACTTGCATAAGTTCCAGATACATTCTGCGAACTTGTATTATATGTTGCAGTAGAATTCCAGAGATAAAACGTAACATTTTTCAACGAAACATCTGAAGCAGAACACCTAAATGTTTGGTTAAATGCTGATGAAATCTGACTGGCATTTACAGGACTGTTCAGTGTAACATTTGGCGCTTGATTGTCAAGAGAATAAATAGCAGAATAAATATCAATTCTTGAGAAATTCCTTCCACTATATGAAAGATCATCAATTATTTTACCGGTATTATTTAATAATGTTTTTATCTCATTTGTCGTTTTTTGCTGTGAGGTAATTTTAAGATACTGCCTTATTATTGCAATAGCTCCAGAAACATGTGGTGTTGCCATGCTTGTTCCGCTTTCAAGAGCATAATTTCCATTGTACCATGTTGAGTTTATGTTCTCTCCTGGAGCAGCAAGAAGAAGTAGAGATTTGTTGCTCCACGTATCTGCAAACAAGGAAATATTTAGGTCTTGTTTGTTGCTTGAAGTTACGGGAGTTGCGTTTTCTACGCATGCTGGAGAAGAAATTCTATCCGCAAATGCAATCGGATCTCCATTACCTGAAGCAACAACAACACTAATGTTATAAGCAGTAGCATTGTTTATATCGATAGCTAGTGCTTCATCATTGCAATACCCTATATGGCATCCACTCGAGTCTAAAGTTCCGCATGGAGTTCCAAGACTCATACTTATTACACTTATATTAAATTCAACAGAACGATTGATGCACCATTCAATTCCATTTGCAATCTTGTCTTCAGCACAATTTCCTCCAGAATCACAAACTTTTATTGCAACAAGTCTGGCATCTGGGGCAATTCCATTTATTGCGCCGTTTGCCGCAGCAATTCCTGCGACATGTGTTCCATGTCCATTGTCGTCCATAGGGTCCGAATCGCTATTAACATAATTATATCCTCCGATAACTTTACAGCTCGAACTTGCATTATTATTCCCGAAGCATCCCCCCAAGTCCACATGGTTGTAATTAATTCCCGTATCTATTATGCATACTGTTTCTCCAATTCCAGTTAAGTTAAATCCATTTTCTTTTGCAGTCCAAGTTTTTGTGGCATTTATTAAAGGTGCAGAATCCTGCAGTGAAATTTTATATATCGGAACTTCTTCAATAACTATTCCAGGAATTTTTTGTAGAGCCATCATCTCTCCGCTCATCAAATCAACAGCCAATTTATCTTTTATCTTTGTTCTTATATCTTCTTTATTAACGAGTTTAGTTAAGTTAATTCCTTCAGCAGCTTTTAAATAAAATGCTTTCTCCCCTAGGAAGTTTGTATCTATCTTCAATGATTGTTTCTGGCTTATTTGACTCAAACCACTTTTTTTTGCATTGACTTTATTAAATTCAGCACTTGAAAGAACCATTAATCCAATCACAAATACAAATATTGCTAGATAAACAAAAATCCTCTTTTTTATCATTATACATCATTTCTTCGAGGATTTATTAATCTTATCTATTTGTACTCTTAACAGAGCAGGCATTGTTTATGCAGGCACAGGTTGCTCTGCCACAGTCCAAAATACTGCTGCATTCTTGGGTGCAGAAAAGGCCATTACAGTTTGGGGCATTTTTTACGTTTGTGCATGAGGTTGAGTGGCAGCAGGAAGCTTTTATGCAGTCAGAGTCCTGAGTGCAATAATCTGTGCTGTCTGTTTTTATTTTGTTTATTCCATTAACATAGTTGTTAATTTGATGATAAACTAGGACTGTAAAGACTATCAATAGGATACATATTAGCAGAATTGCAAGTATTTTCTTTAGTCTATTCTTCATAGAATAAGTAAGCATTCTCAATATTTAAGGTATTGCTTTTTCCTTACCATTTGAAAGTTATTGCTCATCTTTTTATAGCTTGTTTTTTACAGTTATTGATGAAAAAATTATTTTTGATGAAAAATATCTTTCCTTATGTGATACTTGTATTTGTTATTTTGATTGCCCTGGTGATTATAATTAATAACCCTAAGGTTTATCAATCATCTGATAGTCAAAAACAACAAATGGCTTTCACATTACCAGTTATAGTTACCGAGGAATCTCTTTCTTCATATCTTGCTATGAATCAAGTAATTCAAGATCTTCCAACAAATGCCGCGATTTCTCTTAGAACTTCTTCTAAGGAGTATGTTATTACTAGGGGAAAAGTAGTTGAAGGAAAGGCAGCTAGTCCAGATGTTACCATTTCTATTCCTTCAACATATATAACTGAATTTTCAAATGGTTTTTGTTCAACTTTAGATAAGGCAAATAAAAATAAAGATTTAGCTGTGGTTCTTCATTCATCTCAGACTGCTCTTGCTTGGAAATATAGAACTCTTTACAAATATAGAGAATGTTTTGGGCTTTGAATTATCTTAATTATAGAAGTTATAAATTAAATTACAATAGGACTAAAAAGAAAAAAGGTTATTATCTCTTGTAGTCGAATTCATCTTTTTAAGATATTTAATTTAGAATTGGGATGGACAAGATAATAATTTTTATCTGACATAACTAAGAGAGTTAATGTAAATCTACATCAATCTTTTCGGCTTCTTCTATAATTTTTTGAGAATCTCCTGGACTTCTTTCACTTGCTCTTCTGCTTTGTATGATTTCCCTGTAATTTCTGTATTTTCTTAATTTTTGGGGTTCAGTTTGAATATTTTTTATTTCTCCTTCTTTTTCTTTCTTTTCTTCTTTTCTCTTTATTTGCTCTACTTCTTGAATTATTGGTGCTGGTTGAACAATACGTTTGTCCATGATTCTTTCTGTAATGCTTCTTTTGTCTTCTTTGGCTTTTTTAAGGGCTTGATAACGATCATATTGATCTTGCCATTCGTCTCTTCTTCTTGCGCCAATCATGAAAAATCAAAGGGTTTTCTTTTTATAAATATAATTATGATGGAATTGTATCTATCTTTGGAGGATATTGAAAATTATAGATGATAATAATTTTTTAGGGCTATTTTCTAAACTTTTGTTTAATCTCTTTTTCCGAAAAAGACAGACTTCCCAAGAGGATATTTTGGGCCATAGTATAGATAACTGCATAGGATATAGCCCATATATTTAAATAATAAGTTATCCTAAACAGATAATGAAAAGAGGTACAGGAAGACAACTTTCTCATGAAGTATTGGAAGCATATCGTTTTCGTGCAATT
>Ga0208373_1002534_pt1 | contig 19970 bp, 14 predicted proteins | sample RifOxyC2_FD_184036 | JGI IMG/M metagenome (GOLD analysis project Ga0208373, IMG submission 184036) | Soil microbial communities from Rifle, Colorado - Rifle Oxygen_injection C2 (SPAdes) | ecosystem: Environmental > Terrestrial > Deep subsurface > Rock core/Sediment | place: Rifle, Colorado... | reverse complement strand
GGAGCAGCATCAGCAAATAATAACTCCAAGGGCAGTAAAGACATTTCATTATTTGTATACCCGAGCCAGTTTTGAATGAATAAATTGGTATAAGAAATTTTATTATTTAATAAAAGAATTATCCCTTCTGTAGATGATTCAATCAGGCTGTGATATTTCTCTCTCGATTCGCGCAACTGTTCTTCTGCCAGTTTGCGACTTTTTTCGATTCTTAAACTCTGATGCGTAATAAAAGCAATTATCAGAGAAATAATAATAATGATACTAATTGATATTATTATAATTTTATTTGTGAGCAGTGCCATTTCTGTTTCAACATCATTCAAATATATTCCGGTGCCAATAATCCAATTCCAGGGAGCAAACTTTTTAACAAAGGATATTTTTGGAACTATTTGTAAAGAATCGTCTTTCAGTTGCCAGCGATAACTTATAAATCCCTCTTCTTTTGTTTTTGCTATTTTAACGGCCTCCATGAATAATTTTACGCCATCCGGGTCTTCAAATTCTTCAAGGCTTTTACCCGTTAACTCATGAACATAGGGATGGATTACCATTACAGGCTGCATATCTGTTATCCAGAAATAATCTTTGTTATCATCTCCATATCTTAAAGATTCGATGGTTTGTTTTGCCTGATTTTTAGCGTTTTCAAGTGTTACGATTCCCTGCTCAACATCGTCCTGATATTTTTTTAACAAGCTCCATGCGGAATTCGTAAGCTCCATTATCATTTTCCGCTTTTCCTCAACAACATTTTCTTTAAAAGCAGGAATGATAAAAGCAAAAACCGAAATAATAAAAAGCAAAATTGCCAATAATGCCGGTAGTACTATTTTCTGGAAAAAATTCGCTTTGTATAATTTCTTACTCATAGCTTAGGTTAGGTATAATGTTTTTTTGTCTGTCGGAAGCACGAAGCACGAAGCACGAAGCACGAAGCAACTTCTGGCTTCTGGCTTCTGACTTCTGACTTCAAAAACATTTTCCTCAATTTACGTAACATCATTTATAGAATAAACCTTCGGTTTGTATTTAAAGATATGGATTTAACGATTGCATTATTCATATCAAGAACCGCGATGCCATTAACCTGCCCATTGTCTGCTAAAGCCGGAATTGACACGCAACTGGATTTACCTTTTATTTTTTTTTCTCCATAAGAAAAATAAATAAATCCTTTAAAAATATGTGTAAGCAAACTTTCTCCGGGTCCATAACAAATTCCAAGACCTTCCATGTGCAAATGACCGCAAATACTCAATTCGCAGTTTGCCTTTTTCATGAAATCAAAATGCTTCTTTATTTTTTTTCCATCTCCCGAATAACTTGCGATATAGCCGGTAAAATTAGGATAGACAAAATGAGAAAAAAGAACACTTTGACTACCAAAAGATTTAATGGCATGTTCCGAAAGCGACATCATATATTCTTTATTCCTTGGCTGAATTTCCACGGAATAATCATCTGAATAATTCCAAACATGATCCCCTGCAAAATGTCTCTTTTCTTCTGCAGACAATTGATACCAATTTTCGGGTAAATTAAATCCTGACTGGTATTCAGGAAATTTTTTTAAATGAAAAAGATCATGATTTCCAAGCAAAACAATACTACAATTCGATTTTATAATATTGATGCACTCATCTGCATTTTTTGTGTTTTCATATTTTGCGCGCCTGTAGGGATATCCTAGAATATCGCCTAGACAAATAATATGATCGCATTTTTCAATTTCAATCATTTTCATCGCTTTTTTCAGGCTGACGATGTCTTCGTGTATATCCGATAATAATGCTATTTTCAAAAGAAAAAATGTATTTAATGTTACGCAATTTGCGAATCATCTTTATTAAAACGAATGAAATCTGATACCCATCACAAGCACATCATCTGTCTGATGCGTTGCGCCTTTCCATGCTTCAAAAGTAGAGCTCAATTTACTGAGTTGTTCCTTCATCGCTAAAGACTGCAATTCTGTTAACATTTGTTCAAAACGGGTTGCCATAAATTTCTGCGATTCCTGTTTCCCGAATTGATCCTGATAGCCGTCTGTATACATATAAAGCATGTCGCCCTCTTCAATATGATACGTATGTGTTGTATATTCTATATTCTGATTATGCGAGAAAATATCGCCGATTGAATAAATATCTGCCTTGACTTCTTGTATTCCTGTTTTACTATATAAACAAGCATGACCGTTGGCGCTAGCAATTTTAAGTTCTCTGAAATCTTTATCCCAGCAACACAATGTAATGTCCATTCCATCGCTCTGAATATCGTCAGGTTCACGTCCTTTCTCCAATGCAGTAACAATACGCAAGCTGAGATACTCTAAAATTTTTGAAGGGCTGGTAATACCTTTTTCATTAATAAGTTCATTCAATATTGTTGATCCAATCATGCTAAGAAGCGCACCCGGAACGCCATGACCGGTACAATCCGCAATGGCAAAAAATACTTTATTCGCCTGATAAGACATCCAGTAAAAATCGCCACTGACAATATCGCGGGGTTTATAGAATATAAAAGAATCGGAAAAATGTGTCTGTATTAATTTCATCGAGGGCAACAAGGCTTCCTGTATACGCTTCGAGTATTTTATACTGTCGGTAATTAATTTATTTGTGTAACGAAGCTCATTGTTCGCTTTTGCAAGCAATTCCCTTTGTGTGGTAATTTCTTCATTCTGTTGCTTAATCTCAGCTTCGGCTTCTTTTATTTGTGTTATGTCAGAGTCTATTGCTACTAACTTTTTAATATTTCCGGAAGCATCAAGAATAGGTGTTATAGTGGTTTGCGCCCAGAATTTATGACCCGATTTTGTTTCAGTATAATTATCGTACACTACTGCCTTTTTATCTGAAAGGCACTCATTTATTATTTCAACAATACGGGGACTGGAGCTTGCTTTTAAAATATCAACACCCTTTTCTCTGCAATACTCGTCCCTGTCAACAAAACCATAAATACGCTTAAAACTCTCGTTTATCCACTCAATGTTGCCTTCTGCATCCATTATTAAAATAGCATTGCTTGTTTCGCTTGCTACTATTGACAGTTTCTCAAGCTCGCGGTTGTTAAGCTCAAGATGCTCTGCCTGCGTACTAAGTTCTTCTTTTTGCTGCTCTACTTCTGCTGTTCGTTCTTTCACGAGAAGTTCCAGCCGAATGTTTTTCCTTATTAACCTCTGATTATATATTTTAATGCTTCCAAAAATAACAAGCACGAAAACAATTAAATAAATGGCATAAGCAACATAAGTTCTGTAAAAGGGTGCCAGAATTTTAATTTTATATGAATCTTCCGAACTTTCCACATCATAAATATTTTTTGCTTTAACCCGGAACACGTAATCTCCTTCTGGAAGATTTGTATATTCCTTCTTTGTTTCTTTGCTCCAGTTACTCCACGACTTATCAAAACCTTCCAGTTTGTAGCTGAATTCAATATCTACCTCATTATCATAAAAAGGTGCAGAAAATTCAAATGAAACAGTATTTAAGCTATAAGACAAAACAGATTTCAGCTTCACAGAATCGTTTAAATTGTATCCCATGAACAAAACAGAGTCATTGTTTGCAACAATTTTTCTTATCAGGCTGGGAAAAGTTTGTTCGTAAATTTTCGTAAATTTCTGTTCATATTTATACAATTCATGATTCGTACACATCCAGACGGTATTATTTTCATCAATATAAAACCTAAATACATATCCGGTGCTTTTAAATGGTTTGTTCTGCATTTTCCAAACACCATTTTTATTTTTTTCAATGTAACACATTCCGTTTTTGTCAGACTGAATCCAAATGCGACCTGCAGTATCAGAAGTCAATTGTTTAACATCTACATTAGCGCCTAAAATTTGTGTAGAAATTTCATCCGGAAAAAAATGATATTTTTCACTTCCTTTTATTTTTTCTGCTCTGAAAACGCCTTTCTGGGTGGCTATATAAAGTTTATTTTCCAGAAAATACGGATAATTATAATCCATTCTGGGCAAACCATTAGTAGTATCGTAATTTATTACTTTACTTTTTCCCGGATTGTTTTTATCGGAAAACACAACATGATAAAGCCCGCTGTATTTATCAGAATACCATATATCGCCATTTTCATCAACGGCAGTGCGCCACACGGGATTCTCCGATCTCTGAATTTCTTCTACCGCACTAAATACATTGCCTGTCCCAAATTTTTGAAAACGTGTAAAAGCAAGTCCAGATCGCTGTCCTATAAAAATTATATCCGGAAATTTTGGCGTTGTGGTAAAACTTAAAATTTGTCCACATTCAAAAACGCTATGAACGGTGGTGTCTCTGACTTCGAGCAAACCAATCGGACCCGGAGCGTACAAGATGTTATTCAGCTCAACAAAAGCCCAAGTGGAAGCAGCGGTATTTTTTATATATTTGAAGCTATACCTGTCATTTGTACTGTTGATTTTATGCTCAGGCATATAATAAATTCCATTTGTAGTTCCTATATATGTTTTGTTATTATGCTTTTTTATAGACAAGGCCAAACCTTCAAATCCATTTAATTCATTGAATTTCGTTAAGGGCGAATTTATTTCGATTTTTGATATTCCATTTACAAGACCAGCCCACAGATTATTATTTTTATCAAAGAAAAGAGCATATACGCCATTGCTTTGCAGTCCCCTGTTTTTATTAATTATTTGTAATAAAAAACCATCCCTGTCGGTTATTACAATTCCCCCCGATAGTGTCCCGTAAGCATACTGTTCATTGTTAATCTGAATTCCTGTTAGCAAAGAATTTTCTTTAAAATAGGCATCTGCTTCAGTTATGAAAGGAATAACGACTTCATTGGCGCTTGCATTACCTGAATCAAGTTTTTCTTTATCATACAGAAAAATACCTTTTCCGCGAATACTGATTAAAAATTTTCCCTTACAGAAAGGAAGTATAAAATATTCTTTGAAATTTGATTTTAATTGCTCTGTATAAGGCAGAAACACGAGTCTTTCTCTATCTATATAGTAAATTCCATTATCTTTCTGCGTTATGTAAACCGTGTTTTCAAAAACAAAACCTTTCATCTGTTGCAGGTCTGTTTTTATAATATTAAAAGTATTATTTTTATAATGAATGATTGAATTTTTGCAAATAAAATACACTCCTTCGCTTGTTATACAAACGTCTTTAACGTCGCCACAATTTAGATCTTCGGGTTTTAATTTACTTAACAAAGAGATATAGGAAAGTCGCCCTATATTGTCGGGAGCAAGATAGCCAAACTCGCCGACTGCTCCCACGTAAATAACTCCTTTTGTATCTTTAGCAAGCGACCAGACAATAGAATTATTGGAAACTTTTATAAGCCTCCAGTTTTTGCCATCGTATTCAAGAACACCTTCTGTATTGGCAATATACATCACACCACGGGCATCCTGTAGGATAGACCAATTTTGCGGTGAATTTGTGCCATAATCTTTATCTGTGTAATTTTGTATGAAAGGAGAACCGGATTCCCTGTAAACCTGTGCAACAGAATAAAAATATCCTGTCAGAAAAACAAGCAAACAAAAAATAAATATTCTTTTTTTATTCATACAGATGATTCTTTTTTTATTTTCTTTGTACTTTAGAGCGCAAAAAGAACAGTAAAGTTAATTAAAATTTAAAGAATGAAAAAATATATTTTTGGGCTGGTAGCACTAATGTATGTGATATCCGGCTGTCAGCAAAGTTCTCAAGAGCAGGGGATTTCAAAAAAAGAAGTTATTTCTGAAAACAATTACCAACATCTTACGTGTGCAGTCAACTGGTACGAACGTTCTGCAGAAATGAAGGCATGCTACTATCAGGCATATAATCTTGCACGTATGCAACTTGACAAATATCTGCAAACAGAAAATAAAAAAAGTAAAAAAGCAGTGATAGTAGATATAGATGAAACTATATTAAACAATACTCCTTTTGAAATTAAATGTATGGAAACCGGCAAAGGCTATTCATCTGAAACTTGGAATGAATGGACAAAACTAGCGAAAGCTGCGGCATTACCAGGTGCGCTTGATTTTATAAACTATGCAAAATCTAAAAATGTTGAGACGTTTTACATTTCTAACAGACGCACAAATGAAATGGAATCTACCATGAAAAACCTCGACTCACTCGGTTTTCCTTATGTTGACAAAGATCACATGCTTTTCCGCACAGATGAAAGCAGCAAAAAAAATCGCAGAGCAAAAGTTACGGAAACACATGAAATTATTCTTCTCATTGGCGACAACCTTGCCGACCTTTCTGAAATATACGAAGAACGCTCTGTCAATTTCGGAAAAGATATTGTTGATCAAAATAAAAATAATTTCGGGGAAAAATACATCATTCTCCCAAATCCTATGTATGGAGACTGGGAAATGGCATTGCTCGGAATGAATAAAAAAATTAGCGACGAAGAAAAAGGAAAAATATTACGACAAGACTTAAATAGCGGATATTAGTAAAAATTGATGTTCAATAGATGTTCGGTAGATGTACAATTGTATTCCTACTTAATATCTATTGTATATCTATTGAATTCCTATCGTATTTCTACTGAATTCCTATTGTATTCCTCTATATTAAAAAATAAGTAACTAATCAGTTTTCAAAAATATAAAAAATTACGAGGTTGTTAACATAATATTAACTATGATTTTAGGATAAAAATTGAAATCGAAAAAAAGTCTGTGTTTATCAACAAAAAACATCGCCAATTCTTAATAAAATAAAGGGTTTCCACGTCATTTTTAATGATTAATTCCATTGCTTTGTAAAATCAAACACAGCAAATTGGATAAAGATAAAATCATATTAGAATTAATACAGAGACTTGATGAATTAACGCATCGAATTGAGCATTTAGAAAAAGAAAATATCGTATTGAAAGAACTATTAAAGAAATATCAACATCCTAAAAATAGCAGCAATAGTTCTATTCCGCCATCAAAAGATGAAAATCGGTTACCACGAACAAAAAGTCTAAGAACCAAAAGTGATAAAAAAACCGGAGGGCAACCAAATCATGATGGTAATACTTTACTTATGACAGAAACGCCTGATGAAATTATTTCACTTATTCCAGATTTCTGTAATAAATGTGGCGCCTCATTAACAAGCCAAGATTCTCAAGACGAAGAAGTCAGGCAAGTGGTAGATATTCCTCCAATCAAAGCTATTTATACAGAATACCGCTCTTTTAGCAAACAATGTACTTGTGGTTGTGTTACCAGATCGCCGTTTCCTATTGGTGTAAATTCTCCTGTGAGTTATGGCAGTAATATTGAAAGCTTAATAGGATATTATCATGCACGTCAATACTTGCCATTTGCAAGGATGAAAGAAATGTTTAACGATATTTTTGGTTTACCTATTAGTGAAGGCGGTATCCATTATTTATTGAATCGCTTTGCCGAAAAAACAAAGCCAGTATATGAACAAATCAGACAGGTTGTTTCCACCAGCATTTCAATAGGAGCAGATGAAACAGGAGCAAAAATAAATGGAGATAAAGCATGGTTTTGGACATGGCAAACACCCAAATCAACATTTATTGTTGCATCTGATAATAGAGGCTTTGAAACAATAGAGGCAAATTTCAAATACGGATTTCCAAATAGTTTTTTAAATCACGACTGTTGGAAACCACATTTAAAAACAAAGGCAAAGGCTCATCAAATATGCACATCTCATTTACTGAGAGAATTGGAATATCTTAATGAATTATATGGATACAAATGGTCGGAAGATTTTAGAAAATTACTTCTTGATGCAATTGACCTGAAAAAAATAATGACCCGAAAGGATTATCATCCCGATAATCAAAATGTACAACAAATAATTCTACGGCTTGACAAATTACTTGAACAAAATCCATGGAAAAAAGAGCATAAAAAAATAATCTCGTTTCATGCTCGAATGATCAGACTCAAAGATTATGTTTTCCCATTTCTGTTTTTTCCAGAAATTCCTCCTGACAATAATGCATCCGAAAGAGCTATCAGAAATGTCAAGGTCAAACAAAAAATATCAGGGCAATTTAAAACTATTCTTGCAGCTCAAAATTTTGCAATGATCCGATCTGTTATTGACACAATTATTAAAAATGGTCAAAATATTTTGAGTGGATTAAATCTTATTGCTAAATTTGAATTTCGGTAAAACTGATTAGTTACAAAAATAAATAACATTTGCAAAAATCGAAACGCATATTAGTTTGTCCTCTCGACTGGGGATTAGGGCATGCAAGCCGTATGGTTCCTGTTATCTATGAGTTGATAAATTCGGGGCATCAGGTAATAATTGGCGCAGATAATAGTCCGCTTGATTTATTGCGCAAAGAATTTCCCAATCTTGAATATATAAAATTCCCCTCCTTTTCAATATCATATTCCCAAGGTTCGTCACAAGTGTTATCAATGCTTTTACAATTACCCAAAATTTTTTCAGGAATAAAAAAAGAACATCTTCTTTTAAAAAAAATAATTCGGGATTATTCTATTGATATTGTAATTTCAGACAACCGCTTTGGGTTATGGAATAAAGAGATCAAAACTATTTTTATTACACACCAGCTTAAAATAAAAATGCCCGCAGGAGTTAAAATAATGACAGAACCCTTTGCTGTATTAAATAATAGATTTATTTCAAAATTTTCTGAATGCTGGATTCCTGACTATCCCGGAGAAATGAATCTTTCGGGAGATTTATCACACAATATTAAAAGAAACGCTTCATGTAAATTTATTGGGCCTTTATCCCGATTTTCCTATGTTAGTGCTATATGTCCCGATTTTAATATTCCCGAACCTCTTGAAGTTTTAATAATCTTATCAGGACCGGAGCCTCAACGCGAAATTCTTGAAAAATTACTTCTTTCGCAAATTGAAAAAGAAAAGAAAAATGTAATAATTGTTCAAGGGAAAACTCAGGAAAAAATTATAACCAAAAAAGAAAATATAACCATAGTACCATATCTCGGAAGCGCAGAATTAAAATATCTGATAGAAAAGGCAGAAGTTATTATTTGTCGCTCCGGTTATTCTTCAATAATGGATCTCGTTTCATTAAAAAAGTCTGCAATTCTTATTCCTACACCCGGACAAACAGAACAAGATTATCTTGCAAAATATCTTTCAGAAAAAAAAATGTTTACATATTCCTCACAAGATTCTTTAAACCTTTCTGAGCTGTTTTCTGTTTATAAAAATATAAATCCCTTTTATAATTCTCCCGAAAATAACCTTCTAAAAGACGCACTGGGAGGACAATAACCTATATTTAAAGTCGTTGATTGAGCTTTGGACATTGAGCTTGTCGAAATGTCGAAATCAACGGCTTTTCCTGCGCCAAATTTTATCCTCATAAACTCTGTTAAAAAAAAATAACAATTTCTTAAAACTTAGCAAATAAAAAAAATATAAAGTATTAATATTGCTTTTTCAAAAATATGTAATTATGAATTACGGAATATTAGATTTTTTAACACTAATTGGTTCACTTGCATTATTCCTTTTCGGGATGAAATTGATGAGCGAGGCTATGCAAAAAGTTGCCGGAAATAATTTAAGAAAAATTCTTTCTGCAATGACATCAAACAGGGTATTTGGCGTACTTACCGGATTACTTATTACAGCCATCATTCAATCATCTTCTGCAACAACGGTAATGGTTGTGAGTTTTGTTAACGCAGGATTGCTCTCTCTTACGGAGTCAATCGGGGTAATAATGGGAGCCAATGTCGGTACAACGGTAACAGCATGGATTATTTCTTTAGTAGGCTTCAAAGTTAAAATAAGTGCTCTCGCATTACCCTTGATTGGACTAGGCTTCCCTCTTATTTTTTCTACCAAAAGAAATTTAAAATCATGGGGAGAAGTAGTTTTAGGATTTGCTCTGTTATTTATTGGATTGGATTTATTAAAAAATGCGATACCGGATATAAAAAGCAATCCTGAAATTTTAACATTTCTTAAGTCCTACACAAATTATGGTTTTTTAAGCGTACTCATTTTTGTCGGAATTGGAACGCTGCTCACGGTTGTAATACAATCATCTAGCGCAACTATGGCGCTAACACTTGTAATGTGTCACAATGGATGGATATCTTATGAAATGGCTGTTGGTATGATTCTCGGAGAAAATATTGGAACTACCATAACGGCAAACATTGCAGCATTGATAGCAAATGTATCTTCAAAAAGAGCAGCGTTAGCCCATACATTATTCAATGTGTTTGGTGTTATTTGGGTATTGGCGCTAATTAAACCTATTGTAAATATTATTGCCGGCATTACTGAAAGCATGGAAGGAGAATCTCCATTTACCAGCACTGCTGCTATTCCTATTGCACTTTCCTTGTTTCATACATCCTTTAATATCTCGAATGTTTTAATACAAATTTGGTTTGTAAAATATATTGAAAAGGCTGTCAGATTTATTATTAAGAAAAAACGTCGCGAAGATGAATCTTTTGGGTTAAAGTTTCTACAAACAGGTATGCTTTCTACATCTGAATTGTCTCTGTTGCAGGCACACAAAGAGGTTACAGAATATGGTAAGAAATCTCAAAAAATGTTCAACCAGGTTAAAAAACAATTTGTTGAAACTGACATAAAAAAACGTAAAAAAATTGCCGATAAAATTGCTAAAAATGAAGAGGCAATGGATGAGATTGAAGCAGAAATTGCTAATTATCTTACAAAAGTTTCAGAAGGAGAACTCAGTATTTCCGGTTCTCGAAAAATCCGAACACTTTTAAAAATCAGCGATAACATCGAAAGCCTTGCAGACGATGCATTCAACCTATCACGTGCATTAAAAAGAAAAAATAAACAAGAAATTGAATTCACTCCCGAACAAATACAAGAAATTCAGCACATGTTCGAACTTATTGACAAAGCTTTTGCTATTACCATGGAGGCACTGCATAATGAAAAAACAGATATGCGGGAAATACTGGCTGTTGAAACCAAAATCAATGAAACGCGTACATCCCTGAAAAAGAAAAACGAAGCAAATCTGAACGAAAATAAATACACATACAAATCAAGTGTTATTTATATTGACATGATAACAATCTGTGAAACATTAGGCGATCATTTAATAAATGTAAATGAAGCTTTATACTCGCAAAACAGTGAATTATCAATTGCAGCAGAACACAGGTAGTTTGAAGAAAAAAATAAATTATTATTTTTGCACAACCATCCGCAGCAATTAAAAACAATAATCAAAGACATTTGTTTTATTGTTAATTTAATACTTAATGTAATGAAACGTATCGTACTTGTTTTTTTTATTTTGTGTGCAGGATTTTCTCTTTCTTTTTCACAATTATTTTTAGAAGAAAATGAAACCAATTATACATACGGAGCCCAACCCAGTCCCTATAATCCAAGTGGTGCAGATTATGTAACAGCGAATCCTGTTTCTGTTGACGAAAGAAGTTTTGTACTCGACCATGGTCTGCTTGGAAATGATAAAGATATGTCTTTGAGCGCGGGTTCCTATACTTTAATGGGAAGTAAAATTTTTGTTCAGAACATTCCTGTATCTTTTGGTATGAAATTAAACCTTCTGAAAGAAAATGCAGAAAAATTCTTTTTCAGAATCGTATTTCCTTATACACGGAAAAAACAAACGTATACTGGCACAGATTGGACAACCGGAAAAACAGAAGAAGTAAATTTAGTTGCAAAAGGAATCGGAGATGTAAACCTAAAAGCTTTTTATATTTTAAAAACCAATGAAGACTATGCATGCGCTTCTCTTGGATTAAAGCTCCCAACAGGAAAAACAGAAAATATTGTATGGGAATCTACTGCTACTTCTCAAAAAATCAATATGCCAATTGGAACAGGCTCTACAGATTTAGGATTGGGTTTTTATTATTTAAAAGATATCGGCTCACTGAAATTATCAGCAGATTTAAACTACAATCTAACGGGCAAAGAAAAATCTGAAGAGAAAACATCATTTTCTGTTACAAATTCAGAAATAAAGTATGGAAACAGTTTTGCGCTGGCTATCGGAGCGGCTTATCCCATTCAGCTTGTTCCTGATTTATTTGCGGGTGCCAGTCTTGGTTTTGGTAGAACAGGTAAAACCAATTTGGAAACAAAAATAACAAACACGGGTACTCCCGGAACTGTTACGTTTAATCTGGAAATGCCAACACTCACTACTTTTGATTTGATTCCTTATGTGAAATACAACCTCACAGCCTACAATGCAATTGTAGCATTAGATGCCTATATTCCCCTTTATACAAAATGGAACGAAACCAATGATTTCACAAACATTGGGAAGTCATCACGAAAATTTAAAATTGGACTTCGTTTTGTATGGAGATTTGACCCGAAAGAGTCTGGTAATGTAGATGTCAATAATTAAAATTCGTGCTAAATCTGGAAAAAATTCTTCTCATTTTTTAAATTCAAAAAAGGATGATTCTTTTCCATTTCAGAAATCTTTTGCAGCATTGTCTGTCTGAAAATCTTAAGCGGGTTTAATTCCGGATTAATAGGTCTGTGGCGCATTGCCCGCACGATTTCATCAATTTCTTTTTGCAGCAAAATAGTATGTTTTTCAAAAAACACATCTGAAAATTTCTCCCATATATATTTTACAGCCAGAGAGGAAGGGTGCATCATATCTTCTTCATAAAACCTATAATCGCGCAAATCGTCCATCATAATTTCATAAGCAGGAAAATAATGCGCAGAAGAAAAATTTTCGCAGAGCTTATGTATCGCCACAAGAAGTGTTGCTTTGCTGTGCATGTTATCAACAGCTCCATCTTTCCAATGGCGAATAGGACTGAGCGTGAAAATAATTTTTAGATTCGGATTAACAGATGCAAGCTCATTCAATAAACTTGTATAGGCGACAACAATTTCATCAACATTCAATCTTATTCGCTCAAATTCTGACGATGGGAGCTTATGGCAATTTGAAACAATTTCGCCTGTTTTTTTGTATTGATACACCCATGAAGTACCAAATGTTAATATCAAATATTCTGCTTTTTTAAAAAATGTTGAAGATGCTTCAATCCTTGTATTAATAGCATTTAGACAATTATCTGCAATGGCATCGGAAAAACTGCTGTGATGATAAAAACTGCTCCAGAGTCCGTTTGAAAAAAACAAATCATCTTCCGATTTTTTATTATTTTTTAATAAAATTTCTATACTGTTTTTAAGAGAAATAGGATTATAAATATTTCCGAACGGATTTACATCAACAGGCATTTTTAGTTTTTCCATTCTTCGCCCAATATTTTCTGTAAAGCAGGAGCCAATAAGCATTCCAGATGATGCATAAGAAATTTTATTTTTAGATGGCTTGAGATCAATTTGAGTGCGGAATGTATTCATAAAAGTATAATTTGTTTTATTAAAATCTGCATTTTATTCAATACATTGAGTGAAAATACGCAGCCGATTGAGTGAAATGTAAAATAAAATTCTCAAATAGTATTGATAAGCCAGGTTTTCATAAAGTCAAAAACCTCCTCCTTTATGGTTTCATTATGCAATTCATGATACATCCCGTCCCATATTTTCAGCGTGGTGTGAGCCTTTGCTTTTTCAGCAAATTCTATGCTTCCATGGTAGGAAGTGATTCTGTCGCCACTGCCATGCATCAGCAGAAGCGGGACATGTAATTTATCTGCATTTTTCAACGCCCATTTTCCTGCTTCGGTTATATAAAAAAATGCTCTGACTGATATGCGATCATGGTTCAAAGGATCGTTTTTATATTTCTCAACCGTTACCGGATCACCGGAAATATCATTTGTTTGTAATCTGCTTGCCTGAATTAAAGAAGGCCAAATAACATAAAAAATATCTACTAATTTTTTTCGTAGACCTTTAACTTCAAAAGCAAGTTTTAACCATGGGGATGATAATATTAAGCCTTTTATTTGTGGATTTTTTTGTAAGGCATAATTAGCTGCCAGATTCCCGCCAAAACTATGACCGTATAGAACTTTAGGAATACCGGGAAAAAGAATTTCCGTATTTGAAAAAAGTATATCAATATCTTTCATCCAGCAGTCATAGCTTTGTGCATCGCCTCTTTTTCCCTCAGATTTCCCATGCCCGCGCAAATCGAATGTTATAAGAGCATGACCTTCTTCCACAAATTTACTAGCCCAATATTCGTAACGCTGACTATGCTCTCCAAAGCCATGAATCAACAAAATTACAGACAAGAGCTTTTTCTCAGGATACCAGCACTGCCCAAAAAGAGAAAGTTTGTCGCATGTTTTCCATGTATATGTTTCGTGAATAATTTTCATAGAATTCTTATGTAACAAATTACTCCATGTGTTCTTTCAGAAAAGTATGGACATCAAGAACCTTGCCTGTTGCTCTTTCAAGGCGTTTCTGCCATGGATAATATTCTCCATCTTTATACAATGTTTCAATAAGAAATGAACTTGTGTTTTTATTCTGTAAATATTTTTCTCCGAATTGTTTTTTTAGATGCTCGTGTATCTGCCATGCCATCATTTCTCCAAAAAGCCAGTGGTGCTGATATATCGGTTGCGAAATAAACATACCATTTGCAACGGGAAATCCATTTTTTACCGGTCTTTCCGTAAGCAGATATTTTTCAAGAACCCTGTTCATCATTGCGGTCATATCTTGGTCGGGATCTTTATACATCTCATTTTCCAACATAAACTGAAATAAATAATACCGCATATAAGCGGGAAAATACTTTTTTAATTTTTCTTGTTTTTTACTGTAAATTTCTTCCGGATATTTCAGATAGCGTTGAAGCCATTCCTTTTTAATTGTTATTGATGCAAAAATTTCAGCAGCCCCTTCAGCAAACCCCGGGGCATAACCTCCCTTCATCCATTCATAACCCTTGAGAATAGGTGTTTTTGCTTTTCTCGACATCCAGTCAATTCCATGCCCTATTTCATGAAACTTGGCCGTGATGGTCATTTCTGAAATTACGGCAATTCTGAAATCATCGGGAATTTTAACAGCAATACCTTGACCTGTAGAAGGCGGCATCAATTCTGTTTCTACAAATTTTTTAATTGGAAGTAACCTGAAAGCAATGCCCATATCACGCAGCGTATTTTTAATAACAGTCATAGATTTTTCTTTTGACAAGCCCGGATACTCAAGCTCATTGGCATATTTTTCGTAAATCAGATACACATCGCTGAGATGAAATTTATCAACCTTCAATATTTTACGCTCTTCTTCAATAAGTACTTTATATTTTTCGAGGGTCATACTATCAATCATCTCCACTGATTTGTAATACCAAAGTGTATCATAACCCGCAAGCCAGACAGAAGCAACGGCATAATCAGAGAAACCCATTTTTTTGGCTTTTTTATTCCTGATTTTTAGCAGGTCAATGGCTTTTTTCTCAAGCATATCCTGGCGGGCAGTGTCTGATTCTTTCATCTCCTGTTCAAGTCCCTGCTCAATTATTCCTTGTAAAGAAAGAACATCTTTGTCAAAATTTATAGCTGCATTGATGCGTAATCTGTCCCAAATCTCAATTCTTCTTTTCAGCAGTGTGTCTTTAATTTGAACCTCTTTCTTTTTCCAGTGTTCAATAATTATTAAAAGATTTTTATCGTAAAAGAAATTTGCTATCTTGGTTTTGTTCTCTTTCAAATCAGGAGCACCTTCCAAAACATAATATCTCCAATAAGCATCACCAAGGTTGATGAGAAATTTTTCAAGTTCGTTTTCTTTATCCAATAAAAATACAGAACAGGCTTCTTCATCCGTTAAGATATTTTTTTCATTAGAACATGAAAAAATAAAAACTGTTAACGTTAATAATGCAACTATAAATATTGTTGTTGAATATCTTAAAAAAATATTGTACGTTTTAAACAGCATTAGTGCAAGCCCTATATTTTTGGAATTCACTTCAATTTTACAAAATAAATCGGATTATCTCACAAAACCTGACAAATTTCAAACAAAATTAATCATATTGGAACATCAAGTTTTTTTTTATGCTTTTTTTATGTAATTTTACGGCAAGAAAGATTTCAACCAAATTCTCAAAATCATGAAAGAACTCAAAATAGAAAGTACTCCACGTACACCTTTTTTACACTTTGACCCAAATACCGGTCGCTTGGAAATGAAAGGTCGCTCTACTCCTGACAATGCTCTTGGGTTTTTCAAAAAACTTTTTGAATGGCTTGCTGAATATAAGTTGTATCCCAATAAAGAAACAGCTCTTCATATACAATTAGAATATTTTAATACCAGCTCCTCAAAATGTCTCTTTGATATTTTTAAAACCCTTATTGAACTGAATGGAGAAAAAAGTAAGGTTTCGGTTGTATGGTATTATAATGGAGAAGATGATGACATGAAAGAAACTGGAGACGATTACAAATCTATGATTAACTTACCTTTCACAATGGTAAATACTGCTGAAGAATAACCTGATGGACTCTCTATTAAAAGAAGGAGCAGCGCGCACACCGTCTGTAAATTTTAATGCAGACCAAGGGCATTTTCGTATTCAGGGGCGCTCTACCCCAGATGATGCAATAGAATTTTATGCTCCCCTTTTTGAGTACATGAAAAAATACAATCCTGCTCTAGATAAAAAAACAGAAGTTCACATTTATCTTGAATATTTCAATACCAGTTCCTCAAAATGCCTGTTCGATTTATTTAAAATGTTAAGCAATATTCATGACAGAGGAAATGAAGTTACTGTTGCATGGTACTACGTTGAAGGCGATGACGATATGCTTGAAACCGGTCAGGATTTTGAATCTCTCTCAAATCTTCCTTTTAAAATGATTATTGCGCCTAAAATCAGTTTTGATTAAAATTCAAACTTCTTTCATATACACTATTAGACTCTTGAACTAAAAATAATTCTAATTAATTATTTTTTTCTAAACCATTAGACCACACCACTCCCCTTTGTCTTGAAATTCTATAGAATCTTTGTTTGTGCTTGTTTCAATAATTATTCCCTTGCTCTCAATTTCTGCTTTTATTTTTTTTAACCCATATAAGCCGGGCTTTATCTAAAAAATATTTTTATTTATATGCACAATCTTTCTTATACTGGCATAAGGGGTTTTAGTTTTCCATTCACATTTTTTAATTTTGAAAACTTCTTGTTTTGTTACCCTAATGTTGCAACACCACCAAGTTTTTCAAATGTCAATATTACAGCCTCGTTTTGTTTTGTTTTATTTATTCCAGATATATTTTATTATAGAATTTTATTATTTTTTACTTGGTATACATTCATGAGACCCGTATGCTTCGGACTTGCTGTGGCAAATCGGTTTTTAGAATAATGCCCAAATTTTCTTTCCTGACAAATTTAATAAATTATTTCCGGTATACTTTTTTAAAACTATAAAATTGAAAGCACAAACAAAATTCATAACATAAAAAAACTCCTGACTTATCCCATCAGGAGCTTGAAGCATCACTTCATCTTCTATTATTTCTTAACAATAATTTTTCGAAATATTCCTTTTTCGGAATTTACTTTTAATACATACGTTCCTGATGGGAAATTATTCATATCAATAATATTTATTCCCGATGACGTAAAGATTTGCTTTAGCATGCTTCCTTTCGTATCAAAAATTTCAATTACAGAATGCCCCATTTCTGCCGGAAGCACGACGTTGATTTTTTCTGCTACAGGGTTCGGAAATATTTCTATTTGCTCGTTGCTAATCATTTGCACAAATACCTCTTCATCAACAAAAATTGAGTCTGTAGCAACGCAGCCATGATCATCAGTTACAGTAACAAAATACCAGCCATAAACCGTAACATACATAATTTGCGTATTTGCGCCATTTGACCAGCTATAAAAACTGAATCCTGCACCTGCATCCAATGTAGCAGGAAGATTTGCATACAAAGTATCCGGACCGAGAGATACGACAGGAGAATACACCGTAAGCTGAACTTCATCCGAAGCAAAACAACCGTTTGTAGTTATTGTAACGGAATAAATACCACTTTCGTTTGCTGTAAAAGTTTGTGCGGTTGAAGCATCATTCCATAAATAAGAATCTGCTATTCCGGCATCAAAAATAAAAGATTCATCGGCGCAAATTGCTGTGTCAGATCCAAGATTTACTACAGGTAAAAATTCTGTTATTTCTATATTATCAGAGGCAGAACACCCGTTTGTTGTTACTGTAACCGAATAAATTCCAGCTTGTGTTAATAATAAAGTTTGTTCTTCTGAATTATCATTCCATAAATAAAAATCAGCAATGCCTGCTTCTAATGTTAAGGAGGCTCCTGAGCAAATAAAGGTATCTGCTCCCAGATTAATTACAGGTGAAAAAACATTTACAAAAATTGTATCTGAAGCAGGACATCCGTTTGCGGTTATTGTAACGGCATAAGTTCCGGTTTCAGTAACAATAAGGTTTTGCGCTATTGTATTATCACTCCATAAATACGAATCTGCAATCCCTGCATCGAGCGTAAGGCTTGTACCGGAACATATTAATGTATCAGAGCCAATATTTATTTCAGGAGTCTGAGTAATCGTAACAACCAATGTAGGTGCAAAATCACTTTCACCACAGGCATTAACAGCAGTTAAAGATATCATGGCATTGCCATAGAACGTAGAATTCCAGGCAACAGTACCAGTTAATCCATTGCCTGAAATCGTTCCGGCACCTGTTGGAAATAGATACCAGTTGTAAGAATTTGCTCCGGCTGCTCCGATTGAAGTATAATCAACAGATGTACCGCTCATACATAATAAATCCGGTCCATCAGGAATTCCGGGAATGTCTGTTACAGTATTCAAAATAACATAAACACTATCTCTATCTGAGCATCCATTAGCACCGGTTACTGTAACATAAAACATACCGCCCGATGCAATAGAATCTATACTGCCTGAAACACCATTGCTCCATAAATAAGAAACTCCACCTGATGCAACAAGTACAATTGTGTCGCCCTGACAAAGAGATGTATCAGCACCAGCTTCAGGAGTAATAAAATTTACTGTAAGTTTTACACTGTCAATAGCAGAACAATTGTTCCCATCTGTTACGGTTACATAGTAAGTCGTAGTATTGATGGGGCTTACAGAAATTACATCTGTTGTTTCAATTGTACTCCACTCGTAAGAAGTTCCGCCAGTAGCTGTAAGTGTTGTTGTTTCATAGCGACAAATTTCTGCATCTGCTCCGGCATCGGCTGTTGGCAATGGATTGACAAAAACTTCAACCGTGTCTGTTGATGCACATCCTATTGCATCGGCAACAGTTACGTAATAGATTCCGGCTTGTGTTACATCATTGGTGGCAGTTAAAATACCATTACTCCACTCGTAGTCTAGGCCTCCGCTTGCAAGCAGATGCGCTGTTTGTCCTTCACAAATTGTAATATCTGTTCCGGCATTAGCAATAGGAGCGGTATTCACGCTTACTACAACTGTATCAATATCTGTACAGGTATTGCTGCCCGTAACAGTTACATAATATGTTGTTTCAATATTTGGATGAACAATGGCTGTATCAGCAACAGAGCCATTGCTCCATGCATAAGTTACGCCTCCTGTGGCGGTCAATGTAGTGCTGTCGCTTTCACAAATTGTAATATCATTTCCTGCATTTGCTTCAATAAAATTCACGGTTACTTTTACACTGTCAATAGCAGAACAATTGTTCCCATCTGTTACGGTTACATAGTAAGTCGTAGTATTGATGGGGCTTACAGAAATTACATCTATTGTTTCATTTGTACTCCACTCGTAAGAAGTTCCGCCAGTAGCTGTAAGTGTTGTTGTTTCATAGCGACAAATTTCTGCATCTGCTCCGGCATCTGCTGTGGGTAAGGGATTGACAAAAACTTCAACCGTGTCTGTTGATGCACATCCTATCGCATCGGCAACAATTACGTAATAGATTCCGGCTTGTGTTACATCATT